>JAESFM010000133.1_pt1 | contig 28954 bp, 32 predicted proteins | sample 9266171 | NCBI WGS metagenome assembly JAESFM01 (sample SAMN14505069, study PRJNA617099) | algae metagenome | isolation source: Hassallia sp. WJT32-NPBG1 and co-occurring heterotrophs from well developed... | place: USA: Mojave Desert, Joshua Tree National Park, California | collected 2006-06-22
AGAAATGCTGAGATGTTCAATTCGATTAGTAATATATTATCTCAAGTACGGTTCGGTAGCACTGCGGGCGCACAGCGCCCACAAGCTTGAAGCGATCGCATGATTCATACTTTGATTCAGCAACGCCCGAATTGGAGATGACGGTTATGGGTTTGTTGCGATCGCTCTTCGTGCGGGCGCAGAGCGCCATCGCGTAGCGCGCCTTCTCGGAAAAGCGGACGTTACACGAACGGTATCGCCTGCCTTACTACTAGAACTACAACCACTATAGAATAATTAAAGTGTCTTGTCCGACTTGGTCACTTTAGCCAAAAACAGATAAAAACGGCTGTAAGGTCTTCTGGTTAAGTATCATAGCTGGGTGTCTTGGGGGGTGTCGGGGGTCGAGCGAAGCGATGACCATCTCAGTGCGAATGCAATGAGCAGTAAGACGGTCACTGTAGAGAAGTTGTCAGTATTTTTTGGGGAATTTTTCTGTTTGTATTTATGAAAGTACTTGCTACATCAGGATTCAGGTTTGAAGTGGCATACACTAGTAATTCTTCGGTCCATTCTCTAAACCAAGCAAACACCAAATTGACTTTTTCAATAGCCTCTGCACGTGTTTTCTCATCCATTTCTATCTTTGCTATCATGGCATGGTCATTTGTCATAGCATGACCAGATTCTTTACTAAAATGAAATTCCCCACAGTAGCGTAATTCGATACCCGTTTCTTCTTCAATTCGTACTGCTAGATTTCCAATTAGTTCAAACAATACATTGCCTGTTTCTTCAATGGCTTCGATGATAGCTAGACGCACGATACTAGATGAACTATAAATCAAATGAGCTAGTTTGTGCGATAACAGACGATTTACTGCCGTGCGATCGCTTCCAGCGGGCGCTCCGCGCCATCGCGTAGCCGCGTGCCTCTCGAAGAAAAGCGCCCCTTCTCTTCTAGCGGACGTTACACGAACAGTATAGCGCCGCAAGGCGAATCGTGTCTCCACTGCCTAATTCATCTCTTAACTTTTGTAGCAGAGCAAGTTTCTTCTCAAGGGTTGGGGGCGTTGGTTCTACAGCTCCCCACGAGCCGACTGTGACAATCCGTCCATACCCATGCTCTAACATACGTCGTAGACTATGCTTGTTGAACGCCCGGGCGACCATTTTCAACAACAAATGAAGCAAAAGTATTTATCGGTGCGTCCGAACGGCTTACGGTTGTGACAAAACGCAGATCTGTCTGCCAGCGTTCATGATTGAGGTTGACTCGGAAGTAGCCACGGCGATCGCCATCAAAGAACTTAATATGTGGATTCTCTGGGATCATTGGGCCGTAGTAGGGACCGTAGACAATTCGGTCGCCGTTGGTAGTGAGCGAGGGCGTTACGAATTCACTAGCCACAGTCGGTGAGTTAGGGTCTTTGAAATCGAGTTTGAGATCATTAACGAATGTAGAGTGCCAATCCCCAGTAATGACAACCGGATTGGCAATCTTCCGGTCTGCAATATAGCTGAGGATGCGGTTGCGTGCAAGAGGATAGCCGTCCCAAGAGTCGTTCCAAAAGACTTCGCCTGACCCTATCTTATGATCCAACTCCGCCATAAGCACTTGCTGGGCAATGATATTCCAGCGTGTTTGGGAACGGTCCAAACCGTTCAACAGCCAGCGTTCTTGCCTGTCCCCAGTCATTGTCTTTGCTTGATCCAATGCTGCCTCACAACGGGGCGTCTCGCCATCGCCGCATGGTTGGTCGCTGCGATACTGTCGCGTGTCAAGCACACTAAACTCAGCTAAATTTCCAAAAGTCAGTCGCCGATAAAGGAGCATATCCGGTCCTCGTGGCACGGAAAATCGGCGTAGGGGCTGATGCTCGTAGTACGCTCTATAAGCAGCAGCTCGCCGCTCAAGGAAATCTTCAACTGGGTCATTTTTTTCTGAGAGCTCATCGGTGTAGTCATTGTCTACTTCATGGTCGTCCCAAGTGACCACAAACGGGAACAAGGCATGACATGACTGCAAGTCTGGGTCAGTTTTGTACAGAGCATAACGCAGGCGATATTGCTCTAGAGTTTTTGTCTCTTGCTGAAACTGCTCGGGTAAGGACACATTACGTACACCACCTGTAGAGTTGATACCATATTCGTAAATATAGTCACCTAAGTGGAAGACGAGATCTAGCTCTTCGTTTGCTAAGTTGCGGTAGGCAGAGTAGAAACCATCTTCCCACTTTTGGCAGGTGACAAACGCAAAGTTTAGCTGAGAAAGAGGAGCGCCAGGAAGTGGAGCAGTACGAGTCCGACCAATCTGGCTCACTTCATTACCGACTCGAAATTGATACCAATACCAGCGATCAGGCTCTAGTCCTTGCACCTCGACATGAACGGAGTGGGCAAACTCTGGAGTTGCTATGGCTGTGCCATTACGGACAACTTGTTGCATATTTTCATCGCTTGCAACTTGCCACTGCACTCTGAAATTCTGAGAAGGCATTCCACCTCCTGAGTTGAGTGGTTCTGGTGCTAGTCGTGTCCACAAGATTACACTGTAATCTTGTGGATCGCCGGAAGCGACACCCAAACTAAATGGATAAGCAGAGAATTTAGGCTGGGCGTTAACTCTTCTTGGAAACTGAGTTGCGAGTGCCAATCCACTCATGGCTCCAGCACCAATCATAAACTGCCGCCGTCGCGTCTGACTTGATAACAAGCGCTCAACATCGAACCACTGCATACACTTCTCCCTTAAGAACTGTTGTTGACGCAACTTAAAGCCGAGCATGTCATACCGAGGTTCGTTTTTACCAGCACACTAGGGACTATTGTCAAAACCTTCAAAAAGTTTGATTGCTTATGAAAATCTGAACAATTAGTGCTAACTATCAGTTTTCCTCTTCCCCTGTAAAGCCCAACCTAATTGTGCAAAATAAACTTATCATCTGAATATTAAATACTAGTGAACTGGCAGTTAAAGTCTGTTTAAAGAACTTCCCAAAACTGCTGCAAGAAGTCACTCACGATTTCTCCAAATTGATTAATTTTTATCGCTTTTTAATGTGAAGAAATATTTCGACAACAGTGTCTTCGCTATATTTACCCCATATATATGGAATAATTTTAGACTACCTTATTTCCATCTATATATAAATAGATATATCCGAAATATTACCTGGGTGTCAAAACAACATATATAGAACCCATTTGACATCTTATAGAGATTTAGGACATTGGGAATAGGGTATTAGGCGATCGCTTCAAAGCTGGTGACACCCTTACCGCGTTAGCTACTGCTGTGCGGAATTAATCGGCAATCGCCTCGGTTGTTGGTGACACCCCCTTCGGGATACACCCCTATTCTTGAATCTGCAATTCCTATTAACACTATTGCTGTAAACAACAACTTAAGTGTACACGGCATTCCAACAGCCAATTTAGGACTGGTGACCCCTGTTTACCCTTATATGTCGTTAACACTGATACTACAAACAGCAAAATGCCGCTTACACTGTCTCATATGCCATTAACGCTATTAATGCCAACAGCATACCCGGTTAATGTGGGCGTTATAGTTTAGTTGATAAGCTTCAGCTAGTTACCCATAATGCCTCTATTTGAAACCTAGAGGGGCTTATTTGGGGTTAGTTATTGGATTCATCATCCCGCTTTGTTCAGGCGATCGCGTAGCCGTGCGCTTCTTTACGAGACGCACGCGGCTACGCGATCGCGTCCACTCTGCGAACGGTATCGCATGGATTTGCTGCTATGGACTGTAAACACCAGAACTCTATTCGCCTCGATTGTTGGCGACGCCCCCGCGCACTCCGCCCGACGGATTGATAAACTAAATATCGAACTATGGAGGCGATCGCCTCCATAGGGTACAACGGATCGTGATGAGTAACGCCCACGTAGCGAATTTTACCTTCTTTTTTCCATGTAGAGGAATGCCGCTACTATCTAATTCTTTCAATAGCGTTATATATTTCTGTTAAAGTACTTTTTTAGTAAAAGAGTAATTTATCTATTTTTTTACTCATATATACAAACGTGCTTGCATTATCAACAGGCAGTATGTAACTTGGCTAGTGTACAGTTTAGTTGGAGATAGGCTGAAATGTAGGTGTATTTTAGTTGAGCTATATTTGTACTAAACTGGCATATTTGATAAATTATTTTCTAATTTACAAACAGTTTAGTAATGTGCTAGTTTAATTCGTTTTTCATTGATGTTGTATTTCACTTGGAATAGAGTTTGATGATATGTGAAAACGTTATCTACACCCAAAAAACGCTTGCCGAAAGATATGGGATTTCAATCTCCGCTTTACAACAGTGGTATCCCTATGCCGGCATAGTAAAACCGCGAAAGCGGGGAGGATATTTTGATGCAGCAACAGTTGAGATTGCTGATGTTTTCTACGTTGCTACCAAAGTTCGGCGGTTGACGTATAAGGAATATTTACAGCAAGTAATTCCTGCTGGTGGCTTAGATGCTTATTTACAAAAAGTCAATGGCTTAACCCTTTATAACTTTTTGACTAAGCATATATCAGAGTCAGAAAAAAATAACCCAATTGTGCAATCAGTAATTAGGAGAATTGAACGCAATGAAGCATATCAACAAAGTGGCAGAGACTTTGCAGGTGTCGCCTGATGTAGTACGTACTTGCTGTCGGTTGTTGGATTTAGCTTTGCAGCCAAATGATACGCTTGACGAAACTGTTGAGCAGCAGCTAGTTCAACTCAAAGAGATAGCCTCTCGTGAAGGTATGTCCCTTGAAGAAGCAGCCCAGCACTTGATTGCAATGCGCGATCGCAAATCAGAACTAGGCGAACATAAGTTCGACAAGCGCGAGTACATCAAACAGCGATTTGGCGTAGACCCAGAACAAGCTTTGCCCGACAGCTTTGTAGGAATACTTTACCGAGATGCGGATAGGGGTATTCAGTTAGGGGAATTACGTCATAAGGTGGTGCTTGAATCCTCAACACTTGCTCTAGAAGAACTTGTTTTTCATGGCAGCAGTTCACTTCCAGGAGGTGATACTTCCGTTCCGGCTGGTTACGACCAGGCGCAAGAGCGAATTAACTCGCGCATCGATAACGATTTTTTCGGCAAAGTGAACTGGGGGGAAGAAACTCATCCACTGTTGGTCGGTACATCGACACCGCAGCCCTTGCAGTTGAAGTCCTCGCAGCCGAAAACCGCGCAATCTCCGAAGAAATAGTCAGCCAAATGCTACCCATCTGCTATCAAATACGGGATGAGAGTTTACTCAACGCTCGTAAGACATCTACTTTAGCAGTTGGTATAAATTGTTTGAGTTTAGGAACTGGTACGGTGGTTGGGACATGGGTAGCAGTTCCTCCAACTCAAGAAAAACAGCAGGTTTTGAGTATTCAACCAATCTTAATTGGTGTAGGTTTAGGCGAGTTTGTTGGTTTGATTTTGGCACTAATAATCATTTGGTTTACCAGGGAGCAAGTATGAGTGCAGCATTCGATTTTTTGATTAATACAGCTGGTGGGTTGTTAATGAACCTTGGGGTATCCGGTATGGTGGGGCAACTTATGGGAGTAGGAGCTAGTCTTGCCTTGCACCCATTGCTCTTACTTACTGGGATAGTTGTTGGTGGCGTGGGGATATCAATTGCCCGTGAGATAAACAAACGTCCGCGTTTGCGCTTGGTTGTTGACAATAGTTAAATGTATGTAGCTATGTTTACACCCAAACCTTTACAAAATACTAGGCAGGGGAGAAAGAAGAAAAAGCTAAATGCCACTTTGTGGACTGTTTGTTCGACTGTTGGAGCGTTATCTGTAATTGGTAGCGTTGCGCTCATGGTTGGTTGGCGACAACAATTACCAGCTAACCAAATATCCGAGGTACAGCAAGCCAAAGCACAAGTTGCTCAGATTCGGGAAGTTTACCTGGAGAAGCTTTCGCGTACTGACTACAATATTGACCATTTGTCAAGTTATTCCTCAGTTGAAGGTACGCCCACTTTGACAGGTTGGCGACAACTGGCAGCGGCATTGTGGGGACAGCAATTGCGGGGTGAAATATCCACAATGCAGGCTGATGAACGTTCGGGGTTTTACCGTCTGCATTATATGCCAGCCCTAGAAATAGTTAAATTTAACTCGCTGGATGTACTGCTAGAAGCAGCTTCTGAAAATAATACTTTTTACTGGGGTTACAAGCGAACTGACGGGACAAAGGTTGAAGAAAAACTACCACCAGGGGCGGCTGCTGTTTTGATTTTGGGTAAATTAGAGGCAATTGATTACGCTCAAAACTTGGAATCTCAACCATCAGTTGATCTGAATCAAATGCTAATTCAGATTAAGAATGCTCAAGAACCATACTCACTTGCACAGGCACAGCTGTTGCGAGCGCGGGGGTATTTAGATCCAGTAGAGCAGATGGCACAGGTGGCAGATATCCGCGAGAGAATACACCAACGGGAGGAGCAAAGGCGGATGTATCTCCAACAAATGAAGAAGCAATTACCTCAGCCAGTTCCTAATAAACAGCCTGTTAATAAATCGAGGGGGTGATGTCATGTATGTCAAGTTTGCTGCTGCAATAATTTGCATAGCTTTGTGTTCGCTCAACGTTGTAGCGGCAGTCAAACGTACCCCTATTCGTACTACTGTCTCTGGTTCAACTCGCACGACAGTTGAGATGATACCATCTCCCAATACATCGGTGCATTGGATGAGTGCAGTTATATTTCTGGCTGGGTTTGCTTGTTTCTTGAGTTGGGGAATTTCTGACTATAACAATACAGTTGAAGAAAGAGATGAACTGTCTGATAACTTGCCTAATCCCAGCAATCAACAACTTCATGTTGGTGTTTCTGATACTGATATTCAGCCTTCTTTAATGCCCCCAGTGTCACCTACTCCTGGGATGAGATTAAATAGCGAATTCTCTGCCAAGAATGTAGTTCAATTTTCTCCTCGTTCTAGTATTTCTGGATTAGGGCGAGTACATAGTAGCCAATTTGTTGAAGATAAAGTGCAAAATCAACCTGGAATGTTATCTCCAGAAGAGTTTTATGCACAACTTCAGGATGAAGATTTTTGGGAAGATACTAACTCCCAGGTAAATGATAAACCCGCCAGCTAGTTACTTAATTTGAGGTTATATTATGAGCAGAAATCAGCGCCGCAACTTTGATGTTGATTATTCTGAAGGTGGAGCAATTGTGCCTGCAAACCGCTTGCAAAACATGTTGCAGCAGGTACAGCAACAAGGAGGAATAGTAAATCAGCAACAAGGAAATTTTTCTCCCATGACTACTTATGAGACTCAACCCGTAGAAGTTAGGTACATTAATGCACCTACTGCTTATAAGCCGAGGGTTCCTCAGATAGAGATTCCCTACATTGAGATTTGGAAAGCACATCGGCTCCATCCGCAAAACCCCTGGAGATTTGGCTGGTATCCAGTATACTTTTTATCGGATGTAATTAAATCTCCTGTGGGTATAGCTGGTGTGGGAGTGTGGTTGTTAATAATGCTGTTAAATTTTTTCCTAAATGGCAGTTACACCGGGCCGGGGTATGCGTCTGGGAAGAAGATTGAAGTTGTACCCAAGGAAGTTCCTTCTTTTGCTCTGCCTGTGGTTAAGCAATTAGAATAATGTGGGTAAAGGCAATTTTTTGGTTCGTACTGCTGGTATGGATTGCAGATATCTTGCAACCGGGATATTTGCAGTTTTATAGCTGGCGTAATGCTGTGGCATTGGTACAAAAGCTTCAGTTTTCATCGCCGACTGTTGTCCCTACCGCTGCACCTGGTGTCAATATATCTTCTACTCCTGTTCCTACACGGCATTCCCCTAAAGTTAGGGAACCTGCAACATCTGGGGATGGCCTAAATTCTCCTGATTGCCGTGTACCTAGGAATGATTTTGAGGAGGTATTGAGTACTGCAAAGATTGGTTGTTGGCAGGTTGCTCCTGCTAATGCGAAAAGGCGTTGAGGTAATGCGAATAATCTTTGAAACTGACGGTGGCAAGGAGGTTAGTAATTCGACTGTAACTAGTTTGAATGAGACAGTCGATACTAGTTCGAGTGCAAATTGGAGATATGCGATCGCAACCTCAGTTTTGATTTTAGCTATGGTGGTTCCCCAGATTTCTGGGTGGGTTGAATCTCAGCTATTAGTTAAATTTCTCGAAGGTTTGGTACTACCTAGAACTGTTCGTAGGAACGAGGTTTTAAATAATAGTCGAATTGCTTTTCCAACTGCGCTTGGTACTCCTGTAACTAGTGAGTTTGGTTGGCGAATCCATCCGATTACAGGCGAACGCAAGTTTCATACTGGGATTGATTTTGGTGCAGCAAAGGGAACACCAATTTATGCGGTTGATGCTGGTCAAGTGGTTTTTGCAGGCGACAAGGGTGGTTATGGCAAAGCGACTGTTATTCAGCATCAGGGAAGTTTATCTACTCTGTACGGTCATGCCAGTCAGCTATATGTACAGCAGGGACAACAAGTTGTGCGTGGACAGATAATTGCGGCAGTAGGTAGTACGGGCTTTTCGACGGGGCCGCACTTGCACTTTGAGGTACGACTTGATGATGTAGTGCAGAATCCTCGTCCTTACTTGCGGGAATATTTAGCAAATCGTTAATTTTGATATGTTAGGGCGTGTTTTAATTTCAGGTTTGATTGGTGCTGCTGCAACTGTTGCTACTTCCTACGGCATAGCTTCATTTCCGTGTGGGTTGGCTTCAACAGGTGCAGATGTTGTTTGCCATGCACGTACTTTTGGTAAGGTACTGGATAATTGGAAATTTGGTTTTATTATTGGTGGGTTAGTGGGACTAGTTGACTTTTCTCGCCATCAGAGAATACCGCGCTTGCAACCAGTTCACTTGTCAGCAACTTCACTAATAATTTTGGGCATACATTTAGCAGGTACTCAGAGTAATGCTTATAAAACTGTAAGTAATAATCTTTCATTTGGTTTATCTAATAATTTAAGTCAATATTCTCCTCAGATGCAAGCTTTCTTAGCTACAATACGTTGGGCGGAAACAGGGACTTCTGGTAGTGAAAGTTATAGAAAATTGGTTTTTAAAGGTAATTTTGATAATTTTTCTACCCACCCATTAATCAAACAATGTGCATCGATTAATGGTAGAAGAGTTTGTTCAACTGCGGCGGGTGCATACCAGATGTTGGATGAAAGCTGGTATGACCTTCAACCCAAATTACAACTTGAAGATTTCAGCCCGCGATCGCAAGATAAGATGGCTGTTGAATATATTCGCCGTAATCGTGCTTTAAGTGATATTGAAACGGGCAATTTTGATACTGCTGCTTGTAAAGTAGGGCGAGTTTGGGCAAGTTTAGTTTGCAATGATTATTCACAAAATCCAAAAACTTTAGAGCAGTTAAGAAAACATTATCAGCAAGAGCTATTAGCTATAAGGAAGTGATTTATTTGGATGAAACTCAATATAATAACGAGCAAATATATCAAGCACTTGTTTGTTTGAGATCTGAAGGTTTATCGAATCAGGAAATTTCTGGTCATGCCAAGGAATCATTTGGTTTTGAGCAACAAAATTATGTTAATGCTGTTCTTCACGAGCTGGAGTTTGCAGAAAAGCTTAATCGGACAATTACTAGCTACGACCATCAATATTTATTTAAACTTATTTATCAAGCAGTTACTTCGGGTATGACTGAAGCTAAAATATTAGAAGTATGTCAGGATTTCTGTAATTTATCAGATTTGGCTTTTGCTAAATTATGCGTAAGATATATATTAATTAATAGAATTCCTTGCGAATACGAAAGTCAGGTTTTTCACCAAGATTTATATCAAATGTATCGAAAGGGTAAATCCTACCTCGATTTTGTTCAATTAGCAGAAAATACAGAGAATATGCACTTCAAGCAGTTAGCTTATCAAGCAGCTAATTTGGTTGCTAAGGCTAGTGGAGAAAAAATCTTTTTACAAGCAGCTCAAAACCAGGTGGAGTTATCTGTCTCTAATAACTCTTCAAATCCTCAGTCTAGTTCGATTGATACTGGTAATGTTCTTGTGGGTGTTCTCCAGGACTTTGGCATTGATTGTAAGTATGTTGATACGAAAAGTGGTCCAACTTTCAACCGGGTAAAGGTAAAACTAGCCAAGGGAGTTAGCTTTAAGAAAGTCCAGGGCTTGGGAAATGACTTGGTACAGCAGCTAGGAGATGAACTCAAAATAGAAAATCCACCAATGATATCAGTGGTACCGGGGGCAGTTGTGTTTGACATCCCTCGTTTGGATAGACAAAATGCATACTTTACTGATTACGTCAAGTTTGATGGGGAGTTTGATATTAACCGGGTTGTTATTCCTGGTGGCGTGGATGTAGACGGTAGTTATGTTGAAATACCCCTCTACGATGAGAACGTAACTCATATTTTGGGTGGAGGACGGACTCGTGGCGGTAAGAGTCAGTTTGAGCGTGCTGCTGTTTTATATTTGGCGCGGCGGTATCCCCCAGCAGTAGTTAGGCTGGTTTTAAGTGATGTTAAGCGCGTGACATTTGGCTGTTTTGACGGGCTACCCCATTTGATTGCTCCAGTGGCAAAGGATGCGATCGCTACTTTACAGTTGCTGGAATATCTTGTTGCAGAGCAAGAACTTCGTTACCAGGAGTTTGAGCGCTTCGGAGTGGAGAAGGTGGCGCAATACAATCAAATGTTTCCTGCTGCACCAATGACTCGGATAGTTTGTCTGATTGACGAGTGCTTTGACTTGTTGTCTGACCCCAATTGTAAAGAGCAAATAGAACTAATGCTGATGAAGTTGCTGGCGAAGGCAGGGGCGGCGGGGATACATATCTTGCTATTTACACAACGCCCCGACAAGGACGTGATAAAACCCCTTATTCGCTCTAACTGTCCAGCTAAGGTAGCTTTTGCGACTTCTCGACCTGAAGATAGTGGAATTATCTTGGGTGACCCTGACGACAACCGGGCGGCTAGCTTGTTGGGATTTGGAGATATGCTTTATAAGTCACCTTTGGGTGTAATTCGCCTTCAAGGGGTGTATTTGGGAGATGAGAAGAAGGATTTTGAGCAGTATTTAGAAGAAGCAAAAAATCATGCTTCTGATATTACTCCTTGGAATTCAGGATTAGATTTTGCTAGTTTTCATAGCTCCACTACGCTGGAAAAATCGACTAGACTTGTTACCTTGGTTGATAAATCAGAAGAATTCAGTTCAAATATTACCTTTGATGAGACGACTAAATCCAGCATTATTTCTTTGCACAAACGCGGGTATGAACTACATGAAATAGTTCAAGAATTGTTTGAGTTATCGCGTGCGGATGGTAGGAGATACAAACGAGTGCGCGATGCTGTAGCTGAATTTCTATCTGGCTTGGAGTCAAGTGATGATATTTGAGATTACACTAAGTCTACCCAATGCCGTTTGGTTAAGGAATTTATTCGTTGAGGCAGCAGAGAAGCAGAGGAGCAGAGAAGCAGGGGAGATGGATAGAGTAGTAATCAAAAATCACAAAGATTTAAGAGTTTATCAAATGGCTTTTGATGCCGCAATGAAAATATTTGAGGTGTCGAAAAAGTTTCCTGTTGAGGAGCGTTATTCGTTAACTGATCAAATTCGTCGGTCGTCACGTTCAGTGTGTGCTAATCTAGCTGAAGCTTGGCGTAAAAGAAGATATGAAGCTGCTTTCGTTGCCAAGTTAAGTGACTGTGAAGCCGAATCAGCCGAAACCCAAACATGGATAGAGTTTGCTGTTAAATGTAATTATTTGGATGTTGAAACAGGTCGAGAGCTTTATGGAACGTACAACCAAGTTCTAGGTAGTTTGGTCAACATGATTAACAATCCATCTCCTTGGCTGATGAAGAGAAATTAGACATCTCCCCTGCTCCTCTGCTCCCCTGCCGCCCACGCTTTTATGATAGGCGCGTATGTACATAGCAGATCTGGTTTTAATAGTAGTTTTGTATGTTTCGTTTGCGAGCGCTATAAAGGAATGTTTTGGATATAACAAATACGGTTATTGCTGCCGTGGTTGTGCATTATTTCTTTGAATTTGCTGGAATAATTATGTATTTTTAAATCATATTTTTGTATTAATATTTGAGTATTATTGAATCAATAAAGGGTGTAAATGATGTTAAAATACCAAGATTACAAGCACTTCCTATGTCAGACAAATAATGGAATAAATTTAAATTTATGGGGGCGTAGCGCAATAGGTAAAACTTACGTAATTCAGCAGGCTTTACTCAAAGATAGTAGTTGTGAAGCCTTGTATTTAGCTCTTGATTATCCTTTTGATATAGATAGTATTTTTTTAGCTATATCTATGGGTTTTGAATTATATGCAGGCGCAGATTGGCAGCAAATTGTAGAAACTTTGTCAAGTGGTTCAAATAAGGTTTTAGTGTTGGATAATTTTGATAGATTGCACTGTAACACTAATAATTTAAGTAGTGACTTGTCTAAACTAAAAATGCTGGCTAACTTGGATAACTTGAGCTTGCTGACAATATCTCATCAACCCTTGCATTATTTTAATTTTCAAAGTTTTGCTGATTTATTTGAAGATTTTAAAATGGACGAGTCTAACAGCCACTTTTTTTAACGAAACGAGGTTTTATGAAAAACAACTTTCTCAAAATGCGGACTGTATATCTACTGCGATAAATTAATTTTCACTGTTGTTTTATATTTTCGTTCAGCATGATTTATTCGATGGGGTTATTTCTAACAATTTTAGTGGGCTTAAAAATGTTGTTGCTGGAGTGTAAATAACTAATAAATTTGTCTACAAATTTATGAGCAACTTTATAGCTATCACAGGATTCGTTGGACTAGTTTATACCGTTTCTACTGCTACTATTGCTGGTTTGGTTTTGGCTGATAGTAAAAAGTCCTGAGTTAATAATTGAATTTTTATTACAGGATATTTCCTGATTTGGCAGTACCACGGGTGTGGTTTAAATAATTAAGTTCGAGTCTTTACTACTGTCATTGGGAATTGTGCTGAAGCCGAATCCGAACGTCTAGGTTGTTTGGAACTTTTAAGAGTGTCTCCGAAACAATTGAATGCAGTAGGGCAGTAGGCAAGGTGTGGTTCCCATAACCCCCTACAACGCTGGGGCTACTTACTGGTTGTTGTAATCAAAGGGGAGTTCATAATGAACACAAACATGAAGAGACAATTGCTCAAAATAATACAACGCATTAATTCAACTGCTGGTTGTTTGGCTTTATCTGTCGTTTTTGCTAGCGCTATATCTGCTTTATTGAGCGGTGGAGCAGAGCAACTGATCCGTGGTGGTTTTAATATTGGCGATAAACGTACCTACCAGCGGCTGACTAGTTTAAGTTATGCTAGCGTACTTTTAGGTACGGCTGCGATCGCGCTTACATCCTGCGTTGGTGCTTCTTTGAGCTATCTTAATGAGGAGGAAAAAGACAAACCTCAGAAAACTGTTGAGCTGCTTAAACAATCTGCAATTATTGAGTTGTCTGATGAATCGGCTTTAGTTGAGAGTGAAGAAGTTCAACAGATGTTTGTAGTGGAAAAACCATCAAGAGTATTTTCCTACTACATTGCCAAAATTCAGGGTTGTCCTTCGATTGGGGGATTACATTTATTTCGCTTTAGTTCTCACAAAGGACTAGGCGAAGATTTGAATACAGTAGTTTCTGCCAGAATTAATGATAGCCAAATTCTAGATTTAGCTGTGATTTTTGAGGTTCGGTATCCTGAACAAGAAAATCTAGTTGGCAAATCCTTTAGCTCAGATTGTGCTGATCCAAAACAAGCACTTTCTATATATTTGCAATTCCACTATAAGTGGATACAAGCAAAGCGTCACAGTCGTTTTCAGGCATCAAAAATTGATGACTGTAAGGGATGCTGCTATTTTCACGGTGATAATCGTGTTGTTTGCGGTATACATGCCGACGGCTGGGACGGATTGGATTGTCCTGACAAACAGCTGATTGAAGGTTTGGTACAACGAGAGTGGGAAGATTTAACGAAAGTTGAAGCTTTAAACGAGGGCTTGGTTGAAGCTGAAATTTCTAGACACGAGACTAGTATCTTTCTTAGGGACAACTATTCTGGTCGCCACTTTAGCTTTGATTTTGATGGCGATTTGCTGCCGTATTCAGACTCTATTCCTGGGTTTATTAGCAGTCTGTTGACATATGTGACTTATTTCAAAACTCGCGTGATTGAGGAGAAAGATTTTAGTTCTCTAGAAAAGATTGCTGCACTAAATAAGGGTTTAGTGAATGCATCGGTGCGTATTGAGGGTCCAAATATTGTGGTGATTGACCGAGGTACACGTAAAGATCATTTTTTTCGATATGATGGTCTGCCAATTAACCCTTATTGCAGTGAAAGACCATTAGTATTTTGCCACCACAAATATAATTTAGTGGTTTTGGTTGATTATCTGAGAACTAAGAATTCCAATAATATTTCGGAGGTTTGAAATGAATCGCACCCAACTAATCCAATATTTAAGAGATTTGGGATGTAAAGTCTATGAGGTCGGGGACTTGGATAGTGTTGTCTCAATTCCTTGTACTGTCGAGCATAAAATCCTAAGCGAAAATCAGAAAACTATTGTTTTTGCAGATACAGGCTCCGGCAATTTCTGAAAATCTTTTTCAACCAATAGAAATATCACCAGTCTAAGATTGATTTGGTTCATTTGGCGTCACAGCCAGATGCTTAGTTCATAGAACTTCCTGCTCCTCAAAATATGTATTGTTTGGGTTTGGAGGCATTCGTTTAGTACGGGGGAGTATTCCCCCACTACTGGGTGAATCGCTTCTAAATAATGCCCAGGCTTTACTTATAAACATTAGGAGAACTACGATGTATTCGGGAATTGAATTACTTTCCACACTTATTAATTTTCTGTTTCCAATTTACTTGTTCAGTGTCATTTTCTCTTTTATCTGCTGGCTTTTCTATATTCCTGCTGAAAAGTCTCTACATGACGATACAGTATTGGAAGAACCTCCTATTACAGTATCAGAATCGTTGTCTACACCTCAACCAGAGATTGATAGTACGCAACAGTTAGAAGAAATTCTACTGCCTGAAAGCAGGGCAGATGTAGTACTGTTCTCAGCAGTAGAAGAAGTACAAAAACCACAATTGGTATTAGTAGGCGTGACTGAGACACAAAAAATGATGGGAATAGGTGCTGCGAAGCTGCGAAAATACTGCAAAAAAAATCAAATTAAGCGGTACTCTGCTGTCTATAATAAGGATGGTAAAGCAGGTCTTGTGCAGTATTTGATAGGAATGGGAATTACATCAAGTCAAATCGTAGATTTGACAGCTTAATACTTATGGAAGTAGCCCTGGTTTGTTTGGGGATAAATAATGCAGATAATACCAATTTTATATGAAGCTGCATAGAATAGAGAAAACAAACTCGATAAATTAAAATAACCATGAGCCGCCCTTTTAAGATTGAAATCGCAGAGAGCGAAGCCATGCCGTAGGCTTATCGCCTGTTCGATGGCAAAAACCGGAATCGCCATCTCGATTGCTTCCAACAGGTCACCAGTTTGTATATCAGGAGACAAAGCGCGAGAAATCCTTGAGATGCACCACACTTAATTTCCTTTCTTGAGAACAATGCCTAATTTACATCACTTTCAGCCTTAACTGAACCGTATTGACTTATCACCGCTCTAAAGAGATTCGAGATTTCTTGGCAGAGGTTAATTAAGGCTTGGCAACCGAACAATGGAAAATATACTGCGTCCGCTTTTCTCCCAATTGCGCTGAACAAAATCCCACCCTTGGATATTTGGTTACAAGCTAAAACATGGGTTCGGCGTTTCTGTGCATTGGTTCCTTCATTTTCACATTTAAAGTGGATGGAAGAAGTGGTTTATTCGACACACAAACGAGTGATTTTGCTACTCTTCAGATGTACGGAGCTTTTTCAAAAATCAAATAGGAGTTCTATATGATATTTTGTATTTGGATAAATTTTCAGTTATGGTATTTTCAATAGTTATAATATAGTTTTTGTTAAATTGATAAATTAAATTTGAGAATATAAAAGCTCTAAACAATTGATTTTCCCAATTTAATTGTAGCGATTCGAGCTTTCAAAACAGACATATTACTTTCATCAATGCTGAAATTAAAAACCATTACTCTCTCCGGATGGGGGTTATACTGACATATATAGTCTTCAACTACTTTTGAAACGCAAACAAGCTCAAATTGTGATAATAGTAGAGGATTTTGCTCAAGACCCTTTAATTCTATTGTTTGAAAACTTATATGCGAAATACCAGCTTGCACTAGAATACGTTTCATATCCTCGCTATCAGTTTTTGAACTACTAACAAGTAGTATTTTTGTGTTACGAGGTTTTGACGAAATTTGTGTTAAAAGTTGTGTGTCTGGCTTGAGATTGATAGAAATTACTTCCTGTTCAGGAGCAGTTAATTGAATAACCTCCCATTGATGTTGCGCTGTCGTAATTACAAGGTCAGCAGTTAATATTTCTTGTAATGTGTTTGGTTTACTAGGATTTAACTTTGACAAATGAAGAAATAATAAAGGAATTTTTATTTCTGATTTAATGGCTTCATATATATCTGCGCTCTGATGCGAACATCCGACAAATACTAACTTTAAGCAAGTAGAGGAATACCGATTTAACATCACTGCTTGTGCATAAGCGGCTCCAGCAAATTCAGATGCAGATAACCCGATTATTGCCGCACTACTAAAAGCTTGACCTAGTAAATTGTAGAATTGTTTGTTAGTAATAATATTTCGTACAACTTGGGTATCAGCGACGAAAGTTCCTTTACCTCTTTGAGCTATTAGATAGTTGGAAGATATTAAATCTTTATAGACTGCTGCAAGAGTATTGTGGTTGACACCTACTTGTTTGGCTAATTGAGTAACAGTTGGTAAAGCATCACCTGGCTGTAACTCTTCCATAGCAATTAGTAGTTTAATTTGTTCAGCAATTTGGACATTGATTGTTATCGGCGCTGAAGAATTGACAATAATAGGAAGAAAATCCGGAACAGGCATTATCATTTATCTCGATAGCCATAAGTTATTGTACATATTTTCGGTAAATTATAATTAGATAAGTTAAACATCCTAAAAAAGCATTCAGTAAAATTAGTATCTAAAAATTTACAACTCTTGGATACCTACAATAATTTCTTGAACTTTCGAGCAGATTATTTGCCAATCGTGATTCAGCAATACAAGAAAATATCCAGAGTCTTCCTACATATTTTTCTTCTAACCATTGCGGCTGCGAATGTCGCTCAAATATTCGACTATCCTTTAATTGAATAGTGTCATGAATCTCCAAATGCTGCTGCATGTATATCTCCTTAACCTCTTTAAAAAACCTTTTGGGATATTCAAATTGTTTAGAAACGAACTTCAACACCTCCTCATCGTCTCGTGACATCATAAGGTCTTGCGAAATACTCCACAAATCTAAAAAGTTTCGATTTAGGCTCACCATCGTCCTATTATTATCGACTACGAGAATGCCAGCTGCATTAGGTTGGATTTTACCTTTATTTAAGTAATCCATAAAACTACGTCTAAAAAAATTACTAAATATCAGACAATCTCCGCTTAGAAATGGTCGCAGATTCTTGCTTGATTGAGTTGTATCGCATGGCAAAACTGCAAAGGTTATCTTACCATACTTATGTCCAAAGTATTCTAGCCAATTATCTTGGCTGGATAGCTAATTTTAACTCACATTTGAGTCGAATTAAGTAGAATTGCTTATCAATTAAATAAACTATAACCTGATATTGTTGTCAATACGGACAATATTTACGTAATAACACTTAGCTGCCTTCAATCCGCCTCTATTCGTTAAGATTTTTTATACTACTTGACGGGTTTTGTTATACCAATATACTAGAACTAGCTGGTGTTTAGAAATTTCACCAAACTAGAATACCAAATTGAGTGTATTTAAGGGGAATTTTACCAATGCAGTGGTTGTTAAGTTTGGCAGAAGACTATCGAAATCATCTTCGAGATGGACATTTTTATAAAAAACTGGCTTTATCTTTAAAGTCAGAGCAAATTAGAGGCTGGATTCGTCAGTTATATTACCAATCCCGCGACTTTACTTCAGCGCTATCTCTGCCCTACGCCATGTGTCGTGACCAAAATTTCCAAGGTTGTTTTGCTCTACATGCGATGGAGGAAGTAGATCATTGCGAACAGCTAATTTATTGGATGCACAAACACGGCTTTCTGGAGTCGGACGAGAGTCCAACCAGCGTACCAGCTACGTTAGAAACAATTGCTGTTTAAGCTTACTGCTTTCGTTCTGTTCTACGTGAATCGAGCGCACATCAAGTAATCGCACGCTTATTTAATTTCGGAAGGAGTATCTTATGACTTCTTCTCCAAACTGAATCCAAAACTCGAAGCGCTGGATCTCAAAGTGGGACACTATTGGCAAGTTCATAAAGAAATTGACCAGAAACACTTGGCAATCGGGCTGGATTTGATTCCTCAATGTGCTCCCGACTCGCCTCTGAGTAAAAGCTACGCTAGGATTGCTTGGGAAATCGCGACTTTGTACGCTTAGATACTTGACTCTTGGGGTGGTATTTCAAAACACTAAAAAATTGAACCCTCTATTTTGCCTGATGAGTCTATTCAAGGGAGTTCAATAAGTCGTGAACTAGCTGTGCGTTAGTAAAAATTACAAACATGGACACTAAACAGTTAGACCAAATAAATCAAAGACGATGCCTGAGACAAAATAAGTGCGCGTCTAGGCATCTTAAGGACAGGTGTTTTATCTAATCTTAATGAAAAGTTGATGACCCTAAACTGCTACTGCATTCCTTTGTTTCAGGAATCGCCCTACACTTCTGGGCGAAATATTTGGTACAATTCCCAACCTTACAGCCTCATCGGCTATTTGCTTACTTTCTCTATACCCCGGCAGTTCTATAATTTCCTTATGCCCAAAAACTTCTTTAGCTTCTGCTAAAGCCAGAATTTGGCTTACCTGTTCTTCGCTAAAAACATTAGGCATTCCTGAACGAGATTTGTCACTCAAAAACTCAACCACTATTTCCTGTAGCTCCAAATCCTCTAACCCCTGTTTTTCTGCATCTAATAATTCAGGAGCAGCATTTATCCACCTCTGTTTCCACACTTTAACCTGATTCCTATCCAACCCTACCTGTTCGCCAATTTTTGAATTGACGGTCATGGAAGTTGCAGCCAATATCACCTGTGCCCGCTTTGCCAGTTTTACAGAACTGCTAGATGAGGTTGCAATTTGCTGGAGTACCGCTTTTTGTTTATCAGTTAAAGATATGGTTTTTGCTTTAGAAGACATGAAAAACTCCTTAACAACCGGCTTTGACAGGATTTCCTATGTTTTTAACTTAGTTGTAACTAAATTTTTAACTTGCTGGAAATTTTTGCCGAAAATTAAGATAAATGGTATAGTTGATATTGTTATTATTCTAGCATAAAAGCAACAAAGACTCATGCTGACAACACGAGTCTTTGTAAACCACAATCACCCGTTAGGAGCGGGATAACTGCTCAGTTGTTTTGAGTCACTAATTAGTTTGACACCTAGACAGTGACTTGTTTACCGAAATAAAGCTCATCAGTCTTGTTGATTGATGAAGCCCTTTTCGCTTTTCTGATTTAACTTAACTTTCCCCATAATACTATGTTCTTAGCTCAACGTGCAAATGGATTCTCCAAGAAACAGCAAACGTCGATTTTTACTAAAAAGTTTACAAAACTTGACAATACTAAAGAGCCTCTTTTGAGAAGCAAAGGTACGCAGCATTCTGTAATTTTTGAATTCCACTGTATAACTAAATACTATTTAGACTACTTGCATCATATTTATCTTTATTTCTTTTTGCCACAAGAACTAAGTATAAGTTGCAGCAAAGCTACGCCACTAATACTCTTGGTGTTAAGTTAGCACCTCCACAAAATGTATGCGCTTATCATAGCTTCCCCAAACAAGAACTTAGTTAGTATTCTCCAAATAATCAGTAACTTCTTTTACAGAATAATGTTGTATTATTTTGCTCACTTTCAAAGTCGGCAACGTTACGCAAACTTGGAAATACTTTATGAGTAAACGTTTTGAGCGATGGTCAAAGACCCGCCTTCTGGAGCGAGATGCTTGTGCGAACGGCGATCGCTACTATTTTATTTCATTGCTCTTAAAATCCTTTTAAGCCAGTAAGAGTCCATTCTTCGTTGTGTTTGATGATGACGAGTGAAACATATCTGGGTACAAATATGCGCCATTGCGATGATAGTCAGGTTGTTCATCTTCCCCCAGGTGAATTGGTTGTTCACCCAAAGTTAATAGAAATTTACGGTGAAAACGAGGATCGTCCTGCTTTGGAAAAAAGTATTTCTGAAAAAGGAATTCTTGAATCTTTGAAGGTATCTGCACGCACTGGTGTAAATCTTGTTTTGGCGGGTAAGTGTCGGTTGCAGATAGCCCGCAAGCTTGAAATTACAAAAGTGAAGGTGGAATTTGTCGAGTCTGCTTCAAAAGAAGAAGATTTGAAACTAGTGCTTGACTTTAATCTCCACCGGGAAGTAAAAACTCATTACCAAAAATTTCACGAAGGACAGTATTGGGAGTCTGTACTTAAGCCGAAAGCGAAAGAGCGCCAGCGCTTGGGTGCTAAGTATGCTCGTCAGCCTTTGCTTTTGTCAAATTTGACAAAAGCAGATGATGAAACTATTTATCAACAAGAGTCCAGAATAGATGTTCGTAAAACTGTTTCTAGTAAGTTGGATTTGAGTGGTGGAAGCTATTCTAAAGGCAAAAAAGTATTTGAGTTAATTTCTCAATTACAAGAATTTGGAAAACTTCAAGCGGCGGCTGCGTTGGAAAAAGAGTTTAACCGGAGTATTGATGCAGCTTACAAGTTTGTTTGTAACCAAGATATCTACAACCAAGTGATAGACCGTATTGAAGCAGGTGAAATCGGTAGTGTGAGCGATGGAATTGCGTGGGTGCTCTGTGGCGATCGCAATTCGTTTCGTAGTTTTAAGCTTGATCAGGTTTATTTATTTAGCGAGCGGGTGCGGCCGGAGTTGGAAATTGTGGGACGTGTTATTGGCATAAAGAATGAATTTGTCGTGTTTGGATTTAGAAATTTGGCGAACATGACCCTCGAAGTTGTCAATTTACGTCCTCGGCAGATTGATGCTCAATTGCAAAACGAGCCATCCGCTCAACAGAGGAAGAGGATATTTTGCTTGATTGATAAGTTTGCTGGTGTTTTTCCGATTCAGGTTTCTTTAGCAGAAATGTTGAAACTTCCAAATTTGACCGACTCTGAGGAGTGCGTGTTGCGAATGTATGAGTCCGATTTATATGAAAAGAATTTGGAGGCTTATAACGCAGAAATGAAAGCTTTGGAAAATCTCGCGTTCCACAAAGATAAGATTTTCGCTGCATAAGTTACGGGTAATGGGTGCTGAAAGACGTCACTAACCACGTCTATAAGTGGACGTGGCTTGCAAGAGAAAGGCTTACCACCTTTCACTCTCCAAGACTAAAGTGGGCGGGTTGGCAGGAATCACAACTAAGAAAGATCCAAACAGAAAAACAATTAGTTTACATTGCCTAGGGACTGGCAAACGATTAACACAAAATGCACTACCAATTGAATGTAAATTCAAAGCATATTCTTCTTGGAGAACCACGGCAGTTAAAACTGCCGTTCGGCTTTCCTCCACTGTCTAAAGCTATGTGGTTTCCAGCCATTTTGGGGATTTTCTTATGAAGATTTTAAGGGAATTTTTGGCTTTGGTTTTTAACTTGGTCGTAGAGCATGGGTAACTTTATCTCCACCAGTCGCAATAATCCCTGTACTGTTTGTGGTGATACTCGTGGGAAATGCCGCCACGTTCACGACAGTCCTGACATGACTTTGTGCATGACGGTTACTGACGCCCACTCCACTCCCCCTGGTTTTAAATTTCTCAAAATGTCCAAAGATGGTCTTTGGGGCATTCTAATTAGAGATGAAAGAACAAGTAACGATGGGAAACAAGAGTGGATACGCCAACTACGGTTGGAAAAGCAACAAAGGTTAAAGGAAGAAAAATGTAGACTTGCTCAACTTCTAAGCGAAACTGAGCGCGATCGCAATATTCACCGTCTTCTTGAGTGTATTAGTTTGTCTTCTGACCATCGAGAAGACCTACGCAATCGGGGTTTGTCCGATAAGCTTATAGATGCAGGCTTCTTTAGAAGCATTGAGAGATGGCAGCAGCTAAGTTGTGAAGTTTCCCACCGAGTAGCAGGTGTTTCTCTTAGCGGTAGAAGTCTCACCAACTGGACATCTGGCTATATCTGTCCGTTGTGGAATCCCTTGGGAGAAATAATTAGTTGGCAATTGAGGACGGATGGGCAAGAAAAGAATTTACAAGAGCGAAGTGATAAGGAGATACCTAAGTATCTCTGGGCAACTAGTTCTTCTAAACGTCGTCCGGGTGGTCCCACAGCACATTTATCTAATGGAGAGTTGCCGCTGACTTTTTGCGCTCCTGTTGTGGATAACTTTGAATTTAATGGAAATTTAGTTAATGAGATTTCCCCTGTTCTTCCTGCCCCCCTCCTACGAAGCTACATTGGTATAGCTGAAGGTATCCTCAAACCTTGGATAATTTCACAATTGCGTAAGCAAATTGTAATTGGTGCAGCGGCGGGTCAGTTTGCTTCTTCCCCAGAGACATTCAAGCGCTACTTAGAAGCAGCTTCTACTCAGTTGGGCGATTGTAAAAATGTCCTTTTATGGGCTGATGCGGGTGCGATCACAAATAAAAATGTGATGCGTCAATACCGCCGTACTTATGAATTGGTGAGCAGTTGGGGTTATACCTTAAGGGTGGCTTGGTGGGGACAACTTGATAAATCCTGTGCTGATCCAGATGAGTATGCTGGTAAGTATGAGTTGCTCACCTGGGCGCAATTTGAGGGTTTATCGAGAAATCCTTCTCGCTTTTGGGATGACGTAAAATACCAACTGCGGAAAATCAAACGGTTGGTTCGCCCCCACCGGGGATTCCAACAACAAAAGCGTCAGTACCGACAAGAGCAAACTGCGACAACTATTATATATATCCCTGGCGAGTTACCCACTCCCGACGAATATATCCAACTTGGTTGTCCCAAGATAATTTACCAGGGGGACGAGCGCGTTAGTATCTGGAAAGAAGCCGTCGCCAAGGGTTGGCAGCATATATTAGATAGGTCTGCTCCTGGGTTGGGTAAGTCTCACACCGCTGGCATTATGAAGGCATCTGAATTTAACTTACACCAACTGTGGTATTTAGCTTGCGACCATCGCAATCCAACAACATTCACAGTCGAGCAGAACTTTGTAGATTTGCCTCCCCGCCATAACGGGTTAGCTTATGACTATGCCAGACTTACACCTATGGGGCAACCTTTTTTGGTGCATCCAACTGAAACTTACGTTGGTAAGTTATTTCCTTCAAACTGTCATCGTACTCCCATTTTTCGTGCCTTGGGGTCGAAAAACATAGCTAATATTGAAAACTCTTCTAATCCAATTTGCCTTAGCTGTCACCTTTACAATGCCTGTCGCAGTAACAGGGGTATGGGATTTGGTTATAGGTATGAACGCTACTCTGTATTTGGCTATTCTGAAGTACGCGCCCATCCCGATAGTTTGCCTAACTGTGATGATTATGAATATTCTGAGTGTGGTGCATTCTGGGATGAAGCTTCACTCCTTATGCGATCGCGCAAAAAAGTCGAAGTTAATATAAGTGATTTTAATCAAACTGTCGGGGAGCTAGCTGTAGCTGCGCCGTTCCTATTTACAAAACTTAAACCTATATTTGAGAGATTAAGGTTTCTGTTTTGCGGGGAAGCGTACGAGCAAGAAATGTTGTGGGCAAACGATACTACTGTACCAACTCGTAACGCCAGGTTGCCCAAGTCGGCAAGCGTGTCCACACGATTGGCTCCTCGTTATGGATATAACGATACAGCTATTCGTCAGATGTTGGGAGAGATACCACAAGATATTGATGATATAATCTCCGGAGCGAAACTTGCTCTACGTCCAGATTTATCTTTCCTACGGTCAGCTCCAGATAGTATAGATGCCAATACCGGGACTAAGGCGGAGAAAATAGCATCGCGGCGTATAAATAAACTTCTTAGAGGTCAGACTTATACTGAAACCAAAGAACAACTTAACCAGGTATTGCTCAACTGGTTGATTCCTCTACTTGAAGTATGGACAAACTATATTAGAGGGTCATTTCATTTCGATAAAGGTGTACTTTCTATACATTTAAAAGATAATCGCCACCGGGAAGTGGCAACTGCGACTAAGTTTAATATTTACCTCGATGGCACCTTGGATGTACGCTATTTAGCGCTCAAGTTGGGAGTGGGAGTAGAAAATATCCTCGTTATCTCGCAGCTTATCCCAAGTTATGAGAATTTGACAGTTGTCCACGTTACTGGTATGGGTTTGTTGGGTCGCGATAGGCGCGATTCGATTTTACAGAGAGTGGCAGCGCTGAGAGAAACTATTACCAACAAGTATTTGGGTTTGTCGGTTGGTATTATTGAACGTAAAGCTTTTGCACAAACAGGCGATGGGTATCACTTCCGCGATGGGCGGGGAATTAACCGCTTTGCGGATGTCAACGTACTGATGAGTTTGGGTATTCCCTATCCAAATATTGGAGAGTTGGCAGCCGAGTATCAAGTATTGACTGGTGTGGTGACGGATATATCAGTTGAGGAATCGCCACTTAAACAAGAAAACCTGGCGGTGGCAAAGTTATTTGACCTCAACTTCCAAGAATTTGTTGATAGTTTGGTTCGTGCTGAAATTCTCCAAGAGTCAGGTCGTTTGCGAGCGCACCTGCGTCCCCAAGAGCAATTAATCTATTACTTTGTGGGGGATTTCGATGTCGGATTCCTGGAAGAGGAATTACCTGGGTGCAAATTCCAAAGAGTGCGGGCGATTGAGATAGATTGGCGGGCTGCTGAGTGTGGCGAACAAACCAAGTTTGTTTTAACCAAGGCGATCGCCAGACAAATTTTATCGGGGAATGAAAAACCGACGCAGCAGGATGTCGTTGATGAAATTGCTCAAGCGTTACCGAAAGAGAAGGCAATCAAGCAATCAAGGGTATCTCAAATTGTGAAAGAACATATGTCGCACATTGGGGGGTGGAACCAATTGCGGGTATTGATTGCGAAGATACTCAAAAGTGTTGCACAAGAGCCAGGCGAACAACTTCTCTCTACTGATGAAACTTGGTTGGCAAAAATTTACTTCCCTCTGCTGGGAGAAGAGTCTTCCGTGGAGGCGGTAGTAAATCTCATTCAAGTTGTCCAGGTGGTAGGTACTCGCTTTGGGGCGATTCTTCAATATGTATCTCTTGATGTGCGAGCGCAATTGTTGAGTCATGCCTTCGCTGTTATGGTAGATATTGGGGTGGGGATAGATTGGCTGGTTGAGGAGTTAATGCCCCTGTGGGATAGTTCTTGATTGATTTTGAATTAATCATTTTAAATTTACCACTTCTGATTGGTGAGTAGCTTTGCCCTAAACCTTGGCGTGTTGGTATTTTAATTGCCTTAGGTGGAATTGTTACTTACTGACTGGATATCGCTCCTTTGTGAACTACCCACCACGCTCACGGAGTACTGTTATAGTGAGGGATGTACACTTGAGCTTCATATCGTTTGGAACTGTAATCGGCAAGTCTAACCGGATACGTCAACCCCTTCGCTTAATTCAAAATTCACGCATTATAAATTCAAAATTAAGGATTCCCATAAATAAATTTAGGGCCTTGAAACAAGGATGCCTTTTTCCTTGCAGCACTCTTTGCTCGGAAAAAATATTTTTACATATTCCTTGAATTCAGGGGCTCGTAACATGTTCTTCTTTTTGAACTTTGAATGAGCGAATTGTGAATTTGAGCGTTCGCGTAGTGTGTCCGAAGGACTCAGCGAGGGTCAACTGGGTAGAGCAACGGATGAGGCAATTAACCGAGGTATTGCCTTTGCTCTTGAGTCAATGACTGAGTACGATTGGTTTACTACTCGAGTGATTTGTATCGATAAAAAGTGCATCAAGACTATCGCAATTGCAGATATCGTCCCTGCTATCAAGAAAGCTTTAGTGATTACTGATTAAATTTAACTTTTTATAGGGTTGTAATTCGCTAAGGAACGTAAATTAACAGCTTAGTTTACCTTATAAAAAATATTAGTTTTGTATAAAAGTTTTTTGATTTTTACCTTAACCCTCTTTTGTCACTTTGGGAGAATGCAATAGCTGAAAGGTTCACAGAGCTTCAATTTCCACAAATTGTTTAGAAATTTTAGTTTCTGGAGCGAAAATAAAGCCTCAACCATTGATGAAATCAAAGTTTCAGAATTTAGCTGAGATTATTGTTTTCCGAGAGTGACAAAAGAGGGTTAACTGGGGTGAAATTATTAATTTTGTATAAAAATACTGCATACAAAACTAATAATTTTATTTTTCATAAATCACGAGTATATGTTAATTAGATATTTATCTATCTGATGCAATACGGTTCAGTTAAGGCTGAAAGCATCATTAATAATCCGAAAGCTGGGAGCTTTAACTCGTAGTCCAGTCCCTCGGTGCTTTCGTTTTTTGAGCGGAATTTTGATACAGGTTTTTTTACAACCCTGGGATTGTTTCGCGGCTCTCGTTCAGGTAACAATGTATCTAGAATCTCTACAGTTAACCAATCCAAAAAAAGGGGGAATTCTTCGTTCTTGAGGCGTTGAAATTTGGGCAACGCACGACGGATAACTCGTAATGTTCCTGTAAAACTCAGGCGTAATGGTGGAACTTCAGCATTAGTTGCAGCTTGAAACATCAACATCCTTACTGACCAATGCCCCAACAACCACCCGTATACTTCTTGCACAAGTTCACGTGATTTTTGAGAACGAACATGAGTTTTTCTTCCCAAAAGATGGATTTTCAATTCATCAATCGTGTTTTCGACTTCCCAACGTTGATGATATTCCCTCACTAACAACTCGGCAGGAAAGTTCTCGATATCTAATAAACTAGTAATCAAACGGTACTTGATTTGTTCAGTAGGGTTTTCTGGATGCTCAATGATATATTCGCTTCCCTCGTACCATGATTGGCTGACTACCTTTTTTTCGTAGCTTTCCACATGGATAAATCCACGATAGATAGGAAGCATCTTCAATCATGTTTTTCTGCAAGAAATTTAACATTGGCGGGTATTCTCCCTAAATAGTCACACCCCTTAGACACTGTTGCTTGTACCATTGCGTAGGAATGTAAACCCCTGTCCCACATCAACAACATCCGTATTGGTTACCGAGCGCAATAATTTTAATGCTCTAACTCGCTCTCCAATACGATACGGACACATCAGTGCATCAAATATTAAATGTGTTCCTGCTTCTACCAATATGACCAATCTAACGAGCGGGGAATGCGGCAACTGTACCAGGACGGCTACTAGGACGACCAAAAACTCTCGCATTTTCATTGCTGTCTGGAACATCGAAACAGGTGCCGTCAATGACTACTATTCGTCGTTCATTGAGAAATGCTCCTAAAGTTTCACACAAAAGCCATTGGTCGTACCACCGGATGAAATAATCGGCTCATTACCCCTGCGCCTAATCGCTGCGCCCGCTTGGGGGAAAAGCTGATTTACATGGCACTCGCCAATATTTACCAACTTTTACCCATGCATCACTCATCCCATCGATTAAGTTTTTGAGTACATCCCGCATCGAATCTCTTGACCAAAAGCTCATTACAACTAGTAGGCAAACTACCAAATGTGCAGGCATTGAACGATTTCTTTCTTCTGAGGCTTTGCTTGTAACGGTAAGCGAAGCCATGCCGTAGGCTTATCGCTTGCTCAATTGCCGTCGCAGGAATGGCTGTCTCAATCGCTTTGAGCAATTCACTACTTTGTATTGTTGGAGACAGCAATGAAAAATTTTTCAGATGCACCACACTCAGTTTCCATGCTTGGGACTAATCCCTAATTAACATGACTTTTAGCCTTAACTGAACCGTATTGGTTTTTGATGGACTAGTATATGGTTGTTGTCGAGAAAGTAAGAAGTTTGTTGATTTCCAAAGCTTTTTAATGTAAATCTTGATACCAGAAGCGATGCGCCGGGGAGTACGTCACAACTTCATGATTCTGGATAATGGCTCGACTCATGCGCCAAAACAATTGCAAGCCTGGTTTACCCAAAGGCAACAACAGGAAAATTAGAACTTTACTGTGCAAGCTGTGTGGTTACCTACATATGCCTCTTGGTTAGATCAAATTGAAATTTGGTTTAGTATTTTACAAGGTAAATTACTTATACCAAATCATTTTCCAAGCATTGAGACTTGACAGCAGCGACTACTGGAATTTATCGCCCATTATAATCTTTCTGCCAAGCCGATTGAATGGTCATACACAGTGGCACAGATGAAAGAAAAATTCGCGCTCGTATTAATGAAATCCTGTACTTAGGGAGATCCAAAAAATAAAATATCATCCCGGCATAATTTAGATTGAACTACCGCAACCAGTCATTTCAATACACGGCTGGATATTTTATTACTTGTAAGTGCCTTAGAAAAAGACAAACAGGAAAATAATCTAAGTTATCACAAATATTTCGCCAACCAAAATATTTTTATTTTCCAAAGAATCTGTTAAGAATTATCAAGTAGGAAGTGCTAAGTAGGTTGGCGTGAAAAAACCAAACTATGTAAAGATAAATAAATACGGAAAATGCATCTACAGAGGTGGCTGAGATATGGGCGTTCGTCTAAGGGTCTTTCTGACTAGTGAGCAAGATAAAACC
>JAESFM010000022.1_pt1 | contig 28458 bp, 22 predicted proteins | sample 9266171 | NCBI WGS metagenome assembly JAESFM01 (sample SAMN14505069, study PRJNA617099) | algae metagenome | isolation source: Hassallia sp. WJT32-NPBG1 and co-occurring heterotrophs from well developed... | place: USA: Mojave Desert, Joshua Tree National Park, California | collected 2006-06-22
GAAGGGTTCAGCCAAAAGCTGACCTTGGAAATTCCACAACCGCACTGTGCCGTCACCACCCCCACTGACAATCGTCTGCCCATCCGCGCTAATGGCGACAGAATTGACCTGACCCCGATGACCACCGAAGGCTTCAGCCAAAAGCTGACCTTGGAAATTCCACAACCGCACTGTGCCGTCTTCACCCCCACTGACAATCGTCTGCCCATCCGCGCTAATGGCGACAGAAATGACGCCACCCTCATGACCACGGAAGGGAGTTAAGACCTTTATCGCTTGTTGCAGGCTATTCTGAACTGGAGTGAGAATTTGCTCTGGCATTTTCTCCAGATTCTCACCTATGACTTGTATTGCCATAACCGAAGCTGTGAGGGGTTGGGCAGGAAGTATTTTCTTAATATTTGCTGTTTTCTTTTGCAAAAAGTCTTCAATGCGGACTCTGAGAGCAAATTGCCGTTCGGCATTCCGTTCTTTTTCATCGGCATCACTGCACTGATAAAACTTTTTAGCCTGCGATGATAAATCAGGTTGTAACTTTTCCCAATTGTCCCGCACCTCTGCTAACAGTCCTCTTGGCATGAGGTATTGTTCATCTTCTTTTTTGTGCAACCACTCTCGCAAGGCATCGGCTAATTTATCACGTAATCGCCGCAAATCTCGGTCTTGTTGTCGCCATTGGGCAAACCGCTGCCAACCATCAATTAAAGCTTCATGGGCTAAATCAATCCAAGCTTTTCCTTGTTCATCTTTGCCAGCAACCAGCAAACGTCCTTTCACCAATCCTTCATCTAGCAATTCACTTAATGCTTGCTGCTGTTTTTGGTCATTACCAGCAATGGCTAATAGTTCAGCTTTTGGTTGGCGCTGTCGGGTGTCCTTTTCTCCCTCTCCCGTTCGCACTAATCGCAGGAAAATTTGCTTAATCCAGTCTTTCTCTTGTTCATTTCGTTCATGAGTCGGGGAATCCTGCTGATAATCTTCGTAAAAATAAACATTTTCTGCATGAAAATTCAGCGCTCCTGTTAATCCTTGGAAGTTTTCGTACTGTTCTAGGGTGAGTTGATGCTTTTGTTGGTCGCGTTTTTCCCAGAGTCTAGTTAAAGCAAACTCCATTAACGGCAAATATCCCGGTTCTTTACCAACATCTTCTAAAATTTTCAGTACTAATCTTTCTTCAACACTATGACCTTGAAGTTTAGCTGGTTCGGTTATTGTCTCTTTTAAATCAACTCCTGTGATACGCGGCATCAAAACAAGCTGATTTTCAATCAATTTATTTAAAGACGGATAGTCTAAACATGGTTCGAGAAAATCCGATCGCATGGTAATTATAACTGCCAACCGCGAATCGGTCATCTCTCCTACCTGAGTCAGCAATTCAATAAATCTCTGCTTGTCTTCAGCAACTGCAACAGTAAATAGTTCCTCAAACTGATCTACTACCAACAAAAATTTTTCTGCACCTGTGAGATGCTGCAAAATTACAGGTACAGGATTTGTTTCTTTAGTAATCAACTCCCAAAGCAATCTTTCTTTTTTCGCGCCTGGAAAAAATGCTTTAAGAACTCCTCTCAATTCCTGCAAAGGCTGAAATCCCGGCTTGATTGGCGGTAAGATTTGCCAGACATTACTATCTAATTCTGGAATCAAACCCGCCTGAACTACAGAAGATTTCCCACTCCCGGAAGCGCCAATAATCGGCACAAAGGGCTTTTGTGCCAGTTTCTCCAGAATCTTCCTCACAACCTGCTGGCGTCCAAAGAAAAACTGTTTTTGTTCCGCTTCAAACGCTTTTAAACCTTGGTAAGGACATTCTTCCTTTACCTCAAAGGTTTGAGCTTGTGTTTGATTGTTGTGGGTAACTAGAGTAATCGAACGCCCCCAACCCAATTGAATCGGTTGTTGACCACTACCTTTAAGTTCGGCGCTAATACTACCGAAGAGATCAGCACTTGTCACCTGTCCATGCTGATTAGCCTTCTCTGGTGACAAACCTGCAAGCAAAGCTGTTGTAAAAATACTGTGTTGTTCGCTTTTTTTAGCATAAGCTTGTTGAAAACCTCTACAAGCAGCAATAAAGTAGTAGTCGCTTTCTGAATTAAAGGCGGTAAGTGTTGTTTTGATCAGATTGCGTTCTAAAAATTCACCGCTATGACAGCAATCTAACAGCACTACTAGACTACTCAGGTCAGATTCTTTAATTAGTTCGTTCAATTCAGTAAGGCTAATCCCGCCTTTTTGTCCAACAATTTTTGTGTCTTCTGTAAAAATTGTCAAATCAGAAGTTGCCAGATATGCTTGTGGTCTTCCCAAGGAGCTAGATACAGGAATACCATGACCTGTAAAGTAAATTAGCGCTTCGTTTTTAACTGCTTGTTGCTGCAAAAGTGTTTTTAAAGCTTCAGCCAACTTAGTTGTACTAACTTTCCCTTTGAGAACAGTGATATGCTCAAAATCACCATGCGCTTTTAGTACCTGTTCTACCGCTACTGCATCTGTAGCTGGTTTTGTGAGGTTGTTAATCGGACTTTTGTAATCTGTAATGCCAATAACAAGCGCGTAACGAGCCATCTATACATATTAGAGTTGTCTGTTACAGAATAAGATAACTTAAATACACCTAAAATCTGAGGGCTTGATGTCGAACATAGAACGTTTAGTCTTTGAAGAAGACGGGGAAATGTATACAATTCTGTTCGAGTCAAAGGAAACGCCAAGTGTTCCAGAAATAGTCACACCAGAGGTTGATGACGATAAAGAATCTTACGGCTTTCCAGCAGAGGCATTTGTCAAGATTGAGGAAGTTCACCATCAAATTCGAGCTTATACCAAATATGCCATTGGCGCTTTTAAAAATTTAGGTGCTGCTGAAGTTGAAGAGGTTACTTTGAAGTTTGGCTTGAAGATAGGCGGAAAAACTGGTATCCCCTTCGTAACTGAAGGTTCGGCGGAGAGTAATTTTGAAATTGAGGTGAAGTGTAAGTTTCCTGAGAACAAGCAAAATTCTAGTACTTAAGGTTGTGCTTGGGCAGAAATGAGCTTTATACCTTCAACTCTGCTAGGAATTGCGGAAGCGATAGCCTTTCACTCACCATCATTGACCCTCAGTTCTCGGATGTTGCAATTGTGAGGTTGAAGTTTCGAGTTCCGAACACGACATTCCGAGTTCAGAACACGAACTTCCGAGTTCAAAGCACGAAGTTCCGAGTTCAGAGCACGAAGTTCCGAGTTCAGAGCACGAAGTTCCGAGTTCAGAGCACGAAGTTCCGAGTTCCGAACACGAAGTTCCGAGTTCCGAACACGAAGTTCCGAGTTCAGAGCACGAAGTTCCATGTTCGGAACACGAAGTTCCGAGTTCAGAGCACGAAGTTTCATGTTCAGAGCACGAACTTCCGAGTTCAAAGCACGAAGTTTCATGTTCAGAGCACGAAGTTCCGAGTTCAGAGCACGAAGTTCCGAGTTCAGAGCACGAAGTTCCGAGTTCCGAACACGAATTTCCGAGTTCAGAGCACGAAGTTTCATGTTCCGAACACGAACTTCCGAGTTTAAAGCTGAAAGTTTCATGTTCCGAACACGAACTTCCGAGTTTAAAGCTGAAAGTTTTGGGTTTTGAGAGCGTTAGCGTAGCTTACCGTAGGTATCGCTTTTCTTTTACCAATAAAACAATTCTCTTTACTTTAAAAAAGAATACAAAAATCCATAATTAACACTTGGTATTATTACTTAAATTAACTTATGCGTATTGTCATTTATCTTTTGACATAATTTATATAGAGAAAATCTTTGTTGACTGCTTTCAAACACGCAAAGTTCGTACTGCCGTTTGAGACAGGGGACACTACCATGAATAAAATTAGCAGACGTGAAGCCTTGATGTTTGTAGGTTTTGCCGGTTGTTCTATGATGCTACCCGTACTATTTCAGCATCGCGGATATGCTCAGAGAACCGATGAGAGAGTCGAACCGTTTACACTTGCCTTTCGCACCCCACCAGTGTTAAATCCTGTACGTAGCGATTCCACAACTGATTATTACCAGATAAGAATACAGAAAGCTACTGTAGAAATGTTACCAGGGCGAACGACAGAAATTTGGGGATATAACGGTACATTTCCCGGTCCGACAATTAGACAACGTAAAAATCGCCAGTCAGTTGTACGCTTTATTAATGATGTTGGTACACCAACCGTAGTTCACCTGCATGGGATGGTATCGCTACCCCAATATGATGGTTACGCTGAGGATTTAATTCCTCAAGGATATTACAAAGACTATATCTATCCCAACACCAACGCTGCCACTATGTGGTATCATGACCACGCAGTTCATCAAACTTCGCGAAACGTATACATGGGGCTGGTGGGAATGTATATTGTCGAAGATGAAAATGAACTTAATCTGCCACTTCCCAAAAATGATTATGATATACCCTTAATCATTCACGATAAAAAATTCGCGGCTGACGGTTCACTAATCTTTGATGATCAAGCTCAACACAGTTTGATGGGTGATGTGATTACAGTCAACGGTGTTCCTTATCCCCATATGGACGTAGCAAACCGCAAGTACCGCTTCCGGGTGTTAAACGCATCAATTTCCCGCTCTTACAAACTTGCTCTGAGTACGGGTGATGACTTGATCGTAATTGGTACTGATGCAGGGTTAAACGCTGCACCAGTAACTACTAAAGAGATGCGTCTTGGGATGGCAGAGCGCTATGAGTTTATTGTCGATTTTTCTAAATATCCTTTAGGAACCCAAGTAGTATTGCAAAATCTGGGACTTCCTAACAATGATAATACCGGCAACACAAATAAGATTATGCGCTTTGATGTGGTACGTGAAGAGAGCGATAACAGCTCTATTCCTAGCACGTTACGCAATATTGAATTTTTTCCAGAATCTTCGGCAGTGCGATCGCGTGACTTTACATTTGAGCAGAGTAATCGATTGTGGGTAATCAACGGCAATGTCTGGGACATAAACCGAGTTGATGCTAATCCCGAATTAGAACAAATCGAAATTTGGAGACTACATAATAACTCTGGTCTTTGGTTTCATCCGGTTCACCTTCACCTCATCGATGCTCAAATTCTCGACCGTAACGGTCAGCCACCTTTTGCTTACGAACGTGGTATGAAAGATGTCTTCTACGTTGGTGAAAACGAGACGGTAAGAATAATTGGCAAGTTTAGACCAAACATAGGCAAGTACATGTACCACTGCCATAACATGGTTCACGAAGACCACGACATGATGAGTCAGTTTGAAGTCGCGCAAAATGGGATAGATCCGCTGTCAGCACCAGCAAAACCACTCCCAGCACCAGCGTTGTAATCAATGTAGCGGTTTCCAGTTGAGTCCAATACAGACCTAACCCCCCTACCCCCCTTCCCTATGAGGGAAGGGGGGAATCAAAGCCTCTCTCCGCTTCGGGGAGAGGTTTGGAGAGGGGTCATGCATTAATTTCCACTCCTATGTCTAATCAATAATTCGTTCAATTTCTTCGCTTCATCTTCTGTTGCAACTCATCCTTGATGCGGTTGAGAATTGAAGTCTCATCAAGGGTTGCCAAAATCTTAGTAATAACTGCTTTGGGTCCATCAGAACCCCAAGTTGCCCCATTCGCTAAATAAGCTTTAGTAACTTGTCCAATTCCGTAAGAAGCAACACCAGTTACCCCGGCTTGGGTTATCGCAACTGATACATAAGGAGCGAAAGAAGCGCCACCTGTAACGGGTGCAGAGATACCAAGTAAAGTTTTTAACCCGCTTAAACCGAGAGTTGCTACCAGTTCGCTAGCACCAATGCTGCCCATCCCCAGGGCAATTTTTTTTAATAATTGTACGGCTCCAGTTTCGGTCATGGGGATGCCGTAGAGTTTGGATAAGCCGAGAATTAAAGCAATATCAATTACTACACCGCTCAGTATATCCACCACTGTAACGGGATTGAGAGCGATCGCTAACGCTTTAGTCATTACCGCTTTCCAAATCAACTGATTCGCAGCGCGATCGCGAATCATCAATTTTCGCTGCACCAATTGCTCATTCACATTATCGGCGTAAATCATCGTGTTGAGAGCCACCAAAGCTTTGCCCTCGCGGTGTAAAATCTCTAATATTTTCAGCTTTAATTCTTCAACTTGGGCATTACCTGCACGCAATTGTATCCCCCTAGTACCATCGGCACGTCGAACCGCAGTCTTTACTAAAGGTGATGCGGCTGACATGACAATTTCTAGCGGTGAAAGTAATTCGCGCACCCTTTCATCGCGGACTTTGTGGTAAACTGCCATGCGATCGGCTTCCGGATACTGGTCAACCTTGTTAAACACCAAAATTATTGGTTTACCAGCTTCCCGCAACTGAGAAAGAGCCTCATGTTCTATTTTCGTCATGTCGCCAGAAATAACAAACAGAATTAAATCTGCTTGTTTTGCGACATGTTCAGCTAAAGCGGTACGGGTTTCGCCATCGACTTCATCTAACCCAGGAGTATCAATCAATTCCACCTGAGATTGACCGATTCCAGGTAAAGTTACTTTTAGAGTGCGATCGTTCTCTCCAATTGCCTCCTCACTAATACTCCAATTAACTCGCTGTGCAGCACGAGTGACACCGTGTAAAGGACCAGTTTCAAACACCGATTGTCCAACCAAAGCATTTAGTAACGAAGACTTACCGCGTCCCACCATCCCAAAAGCGGCAATTTGCACCACCATCCGGTCTAACTTGCCCAACATGACTTCTAAATCGCCAATTTCCGCTTCTAGCCCCTGTTTTTCTTGGGGAGTCAGGTCAAGTTTAGTTACCAAACTTCTTAATGCCGTTTGTGCCTGCTTATAATTGAGTTCCGCCTGAATATCTTCAAAACTGAAAATAGCTTTATCAAGTTCTTCCTCCCAACTGGAAGAATCGCTTTCATGAGGATCGGGCAAAGGTAACGTCGAATTCATATTAATTTCGGATTTTTTCTTTAAAATTTTAAATACATACCCTTATCGATCCTAGTGATTTTCTAACGTAGTAAGCGCTTAAGCCCTTAATTCAGATTAGTTGTGACACTTGCGTAATTACTAAGAACATTTAGTAAATAAATGTAGGGTGCGTTACCACGATAGTCCTAACGCACCAACTTAAATGCTAAATTCGGGTGCGTTACTTCTTCCACTTGTTCGGCAGTAGTACCATCCCTACCTATACCTATCTAATTACCTCACACGGACATTTTCTTAAATTTGCTAGAGTTAACACACCAGGATATTTCAGTCAAAACTCTGATAATGCCAGCTTTTTAAGGCAACCCATGCTTACAAATACCCTACTTCTGTCCAATCAACTTCCCAGCTTACAATATACCTCCACACCAGAGCGATTCGATGAAACCTGGGAAGCCCCCCTGGCAATCCTCCTGGGATTAGGACGCGCAGCCGGCGCTGACTTCATCGAATTCTTCTTAGAACGTCGCAACTATATTACTTGCCTTGCAGAAGATGATGCTATCACCAGCATTTCACCCAGTCTGGCTACTGGTGCGGGAGTGAGAGTATTTCGTGGCAAAGCCGACTGCTACGTAAGCACCAACAACCTTTCATTTACTGGTTTGAAAGCCGCATTAGAAAAAGGACTTTCCATCTTAGGATTGGAACTACCAGGAGCTAACGCTTTCATCCCAGAAATCAACCTCGAATTACTCAGAGACTACGCAACCAAAAGAGGCAAAGATAAATGGCTACCTTTATGTAGCTCCATCCGCGAAATGGGAGAAGTCCTCCTGGATGGTACCGCCTACTTGCAGCAAAAATCCAGCCACGTTCAATCTCGCCGCGCCAGCTACTTCCGCGATTGGCAAGAAGTCTTAATTGCCGCTAGTGATGGTACATTTGCCCGTGACATTCGCCTCACCCAGTCTGTAGGATTTAACCTGCTGTGTGCTGATGGCGCAAATCGCACCTCCATCGCGGAACGCGCAGGTAACACCAGCGATGCTAACTTCCTGAGAACCTGGGATTATAAAGAATCCGCCGAGCACATAGCCGAATCAGCAGGTAAAATGCTTTACGCTGATTACGTAGAATCAGGCACTTACCCCATCATCATGGCGAATCACTTTGGCGGAGTAATTTTCCACGAAGCCTGCGGACACCTGCTAGAAACCACGCAAATTGAACGTAACACCACACCCTTTGCTGACAAAAAAGGCGAAAAAATTGCCCACGAAAGTCTCACAGCATGGGATGAAGGACGTTCTGAAAACGCCTTCGGCACAATTGACATGGACGACGAAGGAATGCCGGCACAAAGAACGCTATTAATTGAAAAAGGCGTTTTAAAGAACTTCTTAGCAGATAGAACAGGTTCATCGCGCACCGGACACCCCAGAACCGGCAGCGGACGCCGCCAAAATTACACCTATGCAGCTGCTAGTCGGATGCGAAATACTTATATAGCTACCGGTGAATATAGCACTGAAGATTTATTTGCCTCCATTGACAAAGGCATTTACTGTAAAAAAATGGGTGGTGGTAGCGTTGGTGCTACAGGACAATTTAACTTTGGTGTAGATGAAGCTTATCTAATAGAAAATGGCAAAATTACCAAGCCATTAAAAGGAGCCATCCTCATCGGTGAAGCAAAGGAAATTATGAATAAAATTTCCATGTGTTCCCAAGATTTATCATTAGCCGCCGGTTTTTGTGGCTCTGTCAGTGGCAGTATTTACACCACAGTTGGACAACCCCACATCAAAGTTGATTCTATCACCGTAGGCGGACGCTAACCTCGTTCCCAGGTTACACCTGGGAATGCCTTTCAAGGGCTGCTGCCACTCGATTTTAGGAGGCAGAGCCTCTAATATTACACTCCCAGGCAGAGCCTAGGAGCGAGAAAATCCCAAATCCAAAATTAACTATGCCAAATATCAACGAAATTGCAACTTCAGCCAAGGAAACTGCTAACAAACTTGGCATTAATAAATTTGACATTTACGGCTCAACTGTTGATGAAACCAGCGTACAAGTGGATCAAGGTGAGCCAAAACAAGTTAAAGCTTCAAATCGTTCTGGTGTCACCGTTCGCGTTTGGAACGAAGACAATACAATGGGTGTCACCAGCACTACAGATGTAGATCCACAAGGACTCGAACTAGCTTTAAAAACTGCCTACGAAGCTAGTTTCTTCGGTGTCAAGGAAAACGTCCCTGATTTTAGTCCAGAAGCAACTGTCAAGATAGACAATAATAAGAGTGACAAAGCCGCTCAAGCACCAGTTTCCCAACTAATAGAAAGCCTGATAGGAGCCGAAAAAGAACTTTTAGCAGTTCATCCGGCTATTAAAGGAGTACCTTATAACGGTTTAGCGCAAAGAGATATTGACAGGTTCTATCTCAACAGCAATGGTGCAATTAGAACCGAATCTCACTCTTTAGCATCGATATACCTTTACAGCAAAACCGAACAAGAAGGGAAAAAACCACGTAGTGCTGGTGCTTTTAGAATCAACCATAGTTTAGATAACCTAGACATTAATGGTTGTATCAAAGAAACCGCAGATAAAACGATTAGCCATTTGAACTATGAAAAAGTGACAACTGGTAAATATCGAGTAGTTTTTTCCGCAGAAGCTTTCTTGAGTTTGTTGGGTGGTTTTTCTAACTTATTCAACGCTCAAAGTATTCTCGACAACCAAAGTTTATCTACCCCTGATTCTCTAGGAAACCAAATCGCCTCCCCGCTGCTTTCTGTATGCGATGATGCGTTGCATCCAGCTAACATTGGTGCGGAAGCTTTTGATGGCGAAGGAACTCCTACGCGTCGAGTTTCGCTAATCGAAAATGGTGTTTTAACAGGTTTTCTGCACAGCGCTGGTACTGCTAAAAGAATGAACGCCAATCTTACAGGTAATGCAAGTATTGGTGCAAAAGTCAGCGTCAGTCCTAACTTTTACCATGTATTTGCAGCTGCTAATTCTGAGCAAGAGTTAAACTTAGAAACTGCGGAAAATGTAATTCTTATCGATGATTTACAAGCTTTACATGCGGGAGTGAAATCCTTACAAGGCTCTTTCTCATTACCGTTTGATGGTTGGTTAGTCAATAAAGGTGTGAAAACAAGTATCGAGTCTGCAACAGTTGCAGGCGATTTTCTCGAAGTTCTCAAGTCAATTATTTATGTTGAGAAAGAGCCAGAATTGACACCCGGAGGTGTTTGTCCGAGAATTTGGATTGATGAATTGTCCATTACTGGCGAGTAACACTTAGGAGTTAGGATTGATAAGTTAAGAGTTGAATTTAATTCTTAACTTATCGCTAATCACCCAAGTTAGCATTACTCACCGCCACCTACGCCGATATTAGTATTAAACACGTCAGCACCCCTTAAATTAGCACCTACCAAAGTAGCACCTTCTAACTCAGCACTATATAAGGTAGCATTGCTTAAATTAGCATTGCTAAGATTTGCCTCATTTAAAGTCGTGCTATTTACGAATGCTTCTTTTAAATTAGCAGACTGCAAGTTAGCGCCAGTTAAATCAGCACCTTCTAAATTAGCATTTTCTAAATTAGCACCCTTGAGATTAGCATTCCGCAAATCTGCACCAATCAAATGAGCACCTTTAAGGTTAGCTCCGCTTAAATCACATTTGAAACATTCTCCAGTTTGTAGCAAACGCTGTACTTGAACAGGATTTGCTGCTTTAGCGGGAACGGAAGCACCCAGAGATATTGCGCTTAATAAAGCTACCGCAGCTAAAGATTTAATTCTCATAGTTAATTCCCTCCCAAATTTTTAGAAGCTATTTAATAAGTATTTGGCACAAATGCTGAAGGTTTACCTTGCTTTGCAGCCGCTTACTTAACTTCTACACTGTCATTGTTGCCCATTCCCGAATTTAACGCCTCTTGCCCTCGGAGGAATTGAAAGTTTGCATTATATCCAATATCTTTGTTTTAGCTATGCTAAAGGGAGTAAGTTGCTATGCAAGTTGCGTAAGGATTCAGCCAAGATTGAAAGTGGTAAAAAGCCTTTGTGATAGGCATCTCGGCTGTTTGCTCAAAGAGTTATGCTCCACATAAGATTTGATGCAAATCATAATCTGTCTTTGGGTAGAGAAGAACATCTAAATTTGCAGCTGTGTTTGTCATCTCATGAGAGCGATCGCTCTCGATTTCCTCCCCATCCACAAAGCCAGCGCACTCAACAGCAGCAACCCCATCAACCCAGCTAAGGGATTTCGATTCACACCAGTAACCCAATCCGGAACCGCACCAGAATATTTAGTTAATTGCCCAACATTGATAATGTAGTAACCCCAAAGTAAACCAGCGTGAAGTCCTATCGATAAGCCCAAACGCCCTCTACGCCAGCGTTTTGCCCACACTAAAAATAACGCCAGCAGTAATAAGCCAAAAAATTGTGGCGATGTCTGAATAATTTCTGGCAGTGGTTTAATAAAGTGGCTGACAGCAAAAATAAGCGCAGTTGCCCAAACTACCACACGAGGATTGTAATCGCGCTGCAACTCATCAAACAGCCATCCCCGAAATAGTAATTCCTCGGCAAATCCATAAGCCAAGGCAACAATCAACCCCTCTAAAATAATTTTCACTAAAAAAATACTGGGTTTTTGCCACACTACCCAACCCAGCAATCCTTCTACCGCAAATAAAATCAAAATATTAATTAGCCCAATCCCCAAACCCCGCAGCAAATCGATTGCATTCTGCGGTGTTCTTTCTAAACCATAATGCCTCAGTATCTGAGGTTGCTTGTAAACTTTTTTACCCCATACCCGCAGCAGCAAGATAAACTCTACATACAGCAATGGCATTGTCAAAATAGTTACCAAATTGTCATCGCGGATTAATAAGCGAATCGGCGCAGCTAAAGGCAACCACAGCAACAACAATGCCAAAATAAATATACCCAGCCGAACAGGGGCAGGGTATTGAGACACACGAAGAAAATTAACTTTCAAAAACCTTTTGCCTGTTGATTGTTATTCGTCAGGTTCAATTGTGCTGGTCAAACCGTGATTTTTCAAGGTTTCGCAATAGAACTCAGCGTGTTCCTGAGCACAAGTAATAACTAAAGCTAGCCCATTTGTATGAGCTTCCATCATGATACTAACAGCCTGGGGCTGGGTAAGGTTTGGCACTGTGGTTATTAGCACCTGCACCACATGCTCCATCGGGTTGAAGTCATCGTTATGGAGCAAAACGCGATACTGAGGCGCTAGCTTACGGGTTGTTGAACGCTTCTCAATGGTTTCGACTGACACGGCTCTTTGCTCTTTTCTGGTTTATCTACAACAAAGTCTCTGTAAGCGCGATCGCTTAACAGTTATTTGCCTATTCTATCTTATACAACCACAAATAAATGGTCATGAAAAACTTTTGCTGCTTAGGTTTGATAATTGCATCCCATTTTTACTAAGGGTGATAACTCACTATTCTTGCAGCATCTTCCTAGGATACCATACTTTCACGCTCTTAAAATGAAGAAAGCAGCAATACAATCGTTGCCGCTACCCTTGTAACGTAATTATGAACATTAACCAATTTCAATCGGGACAAATTGTGTCTTTAGAGCATGACACAAAACGCCTGTATGCAGAAGTGATTCAAGTCGTAGTTTCCCGCAAGTTGTGCTGGGTGCGTCCTTTGCTGTTAGTTGCTTTCATCGAAGAACCGCCAATAATAACTGACCTTCGAGATGCTTTTGACCTGCTTTGGTCGATAAACTTATTTCGACCGGCTTTAGACACAGAAGTAATTACGCTGTTGAGCCAGATTTTCGCCAAAGAACCAAAACACGAACCTGATTCAGACGCTAAACAGCAACTCAATCAGTTTTTGCACCAAATTTGGCAAGCGCAGAAAGAAAAATCGGAAAATAAAGATTAGATAATTTTTTTAACGTTGTGTAATGTTCCGCCCTTGTAGCGCATCTGCGTTAATCATATTCTGCATGCATGGCAATTAACTACTGAAAGAAGTGAAAATGTGGAAGCGGTCTTTTCACAGCTTAAGTTATGCCAAGAAACCAAAGGTTAACTTAGTAGAAAAATCCCAGCAGTGGTATTGCCACTATTCCTGCACTGCCGTTACTACAAATTTGTGTTATCTATGCACAAAACAAAATTGATAGTTTCGCTAAAAAATGCAAATTAACCTAATGTATTCAAAAATTATTTAAACAGAACAATCAAAACTACAGTCCAAGGCTAGGAACCAATTTAATTCTACCTGCATCCATCTCTGCCATTAATAGTTCTAAAGCTTCATAATCAACATCAGAAATATAACCCGTTTGAGTTAATTCTAAGTTAATTTCATTTTCAATTTCTGGAGTTAATTTTTTGATAAAAAGCGCTCTTTCTACTAACTTACGAATAGCGTACTGAGTTTTCATATACAATAAACCAATTGTAATTATTACCAATTATCCAAGGTATTGTCTGGTATAAAAAGTGATCTCGATCATCATGTAGCTGTGATCTAAATCACAACAATGTCGGGTACATGGTTTGCCGTTGAGTCAGCATCTGCGAACATAAAAAGAGATATACAGAGATAATTGAAGCAAAGATTCAATCAGCTTGACTCATTGGTTGACAAGGCTCTATCCAGATAACGACAGATGAATCATCTACCCTAGGGCTGTCTATGTTGATTGTTTTTTAAGTAGGGGAAAAATTTTGTATATTTAAATACTGTTTTTTATATAGTTTTGACAATCTTTAAACATATAAGCTCTGGTAATAAAGATTCAGCAAAGAGACGTAATACGAATGGTCGATGCGAGAGAAAAGAGTTTATGGTCAAATACATCTATCTTTACAGTTGAATAATTTTAATAGGATCTAACAATGCAAGCCGTACTTGAATCTCCAAAAATTGCTGTTATTCGTCCGCAAAACTGTTTAAATGCAGCAAACGCCTTAGAATTTGAGCGAGACTTGACAGCAGCCTTGACACAAAATGATATTTCTATGTTGGTTGTAGATTTGGCAGCAGTGGAATCTTTAGACAGCGCTGGTTTGATGGCTTTAGTTTCGGCGCTGAAGCTGGCTCAAGGTTTAGGACGGCGCTTTAGCCTTTGCACTGTTTCACCAGCGATAAAAATTATATTTGAATTAACCCAACTTGATGAAGTTTTTGAAATAATTGAAGGCACAGTTGAACTGCCCGCAGTCTGACTTAATTTGAAGGGGGTAATGCGGAAGCTGAGGTTAGACAACATATGCGGGAAAAAATGCTATTCCACATCTATCCATTGATGTAAAAGAGTTTTAATTTCAAATAAGCGATGTTGAGAAACCTAATCAATGCTAAGGTTGGAGGTGAGAGTATAAGAATTTAAGTAGCTAGAAGATAGCACAGTGGCTGTTCCAGTTGAAAAATTAATTACATCGGATATTTTAAAGCCAGCTCGTTATCTGGGTAACGAACTGGGTGCAGTACATAAGCCTTGGGATACGGCGACAATACGTTGGGTATTAACTTATCCAGAAGTATATGAAGTCGGTGCATCCAACTTAGGGCACATCATCCTCTATAACATTTTGAATGCCCAGCCGCGCTCGTTATGCGATCGCGCTTACCTACCAGCACCAGATCTGGGAGCAAAACTACGGGCAACGCATACACCGCTGTTTGCAGTAGAGTCAAAGCGATCGCTAACTGAATTCGACATTTTAGGTTTTAGCCTCAGTTATGAACTAGGCGCAACCAATATCCTAGAAATGTTGGATTTGGCTGGGATTCCCCTTACATGGCAAGAAAGATTAAACGGAAATTATCCTTTAATTTTTGCTGGGGGACAAACCGCAACATCAAATCCTGAACCTTACGCCGACTTCCTCGATTTTATTGCCTTGGGCGATGGCGAGGAACTACTACCAGAAATTAACTTGGTGTTGTCAGAAGGTAAAGCATCTGGCTTAAGCCAAGAAGAGTTGTTGCTTGATTTGGCGCAGATACCAGGCGTATATGTTCCCCAATTTTACGACATGGCAGAAGATGGCTCAGTTCATCCTCTGCGCCCAGATGTGCCAAAACGAATTTTGCGACGGGTGGCGACTCCCATACCCGCATATTCTACCGGGCTAGTTCCTTATATGGAAACGGTACATGATCGCCTGACAATTGAAATTAGGCGCGGTTGTACTCGCGGTTGTCGTTTTTGTCAACCAGGAATGCTTACCCGACCGGCGCGGGATGTAGAACCAGCGCATGTGGTAGAAGCAATAACCAAAGGAATGCGGGAAACTGGTTATAACGAGTTTTCTCTTTTATCCTTGAGTTGTTCAGATTATTTGTCCCTGCCAGCAGTAGGGATGGAAATCAAAAATCGCTTAAAAAATGAGAATATTTCTTTGACTCTACCAAGCCAACGGGTAGATAGATTTGATGAAAATATCGCCAACATCCTAGGGGGTACGCGCCAAGGTGGTCTGACCTTCGCCCCAGAAGCGGGAACCCAGCGAATGCGCGACATTGTAAATAAAGGTTTGACTAACGAAGAACTGTTGCGCGGTGTGAAAACAGCGAGTGAGCAAGGTTGGAATAAAATCAAGTTATACTTTATGATTGGCTTACCGGGTGAAACCGATGCCGATGTTTTAGGCATAGCGGAAACAGTAAGCTGGCTAAAGCGAGAATGTTGGGAAAAAGGAAGAAAAACTTTAAATTTTAACTTGACAATTTCTAACTTTACTCCTAAACCGCATACGCCGTTTCAATGGCATTCAGTTTCTACCGCTGAATTTAAACGCAAGCAAAATTTACTACGGCAAGAATTTCGCCGGATGAAAGCAGTAAAGGTGAATTTCACCGATGTGCGAATTTCGGCAATGGAGGACTTTGTTGGGCGAGGCGATCGCACTTTATCTAAAGTAGTCCGTCGCGCTTGGGAATTGGGTGCAGGAATGGATTCCTGGTATGACAATGTAGAGCAAGCTTTTCAAGCTTGGGAACAAGCGATCGGCGAAGCTGGTAAGTTGTGGAAATACCGCCAAGTCGAAAATGGCGAATGGAATTTGTTTGGAGCAGAGACAAGAGGGCAAGGAGACTCCTTGGAGACAACGGGACTTTTTGGAGACAAGGAGGATAAAACAAAAGCTTCTTTGAATTCCCCCCCTATTCCCCTCCCCTCCCTCGACGCCCCCCTCCCTTGGGACCACATCGACACGGGAATTGATAAAAACTGGCTGAAGGAAGATTTGCAACGCGCATTAGATGCTGCAATTGTCCCTGATTGTTCTTTTGATGGTTGTTCTCACTGTGGCGTTTGCGGTACCGATTTCGGACATAATATTGTAATTCCCCCACCAGAAATCCCAGAATTCGCTGGCGAGTTTGTACCTAACACCACTAAGGCACAACGGCTGCGTGTTTGGTTTGGCAAGCAAGGCGATATGGCTTTAGTAAGTCACTTGGATTTGCTTCGTTTGTTTGATAGAGCCTTGCGACGTGCGGGATTGCCAATTTCTTTTACTGGTGGTTTTCATCCGATGCCGCGCATTTCATTGGCAAATGCCTTGGCGTTGGGAGCTAGCAGCAGTGGCGAAATTGTCGATTTTGAGTTAAATCAATTCGTTGAAGCAGACGCTTTCCGCCAACAGTTAGCTGATGCTTTACCCACAGACATACCCATATATAATGTGGAAGAATTAGATTTAAAAGCTAGTGCCGCTACCCAACTTTTGGAGACTGCGGAGTATTTAATTACCGTGGCTGCATTTGAAGAGATGCCATCGACAAAATGGCAAGAGTGGATTGATATAATCAAAACAAAAGATGAGATTTGGTACGAGCAAAAAACTAAGTCAGGCAAGACTCATGTGATAAATCTGCGCGATCGCCTATTCGAGATAGAATTATTAGAAACTAAAACGCGACTAGCAGAGTCTATAAGTGTCCTGCGTTATGTAGGTAGCTGTCGTAATGATGGTACGCTGTTGCGTCCTGAACAAATCCTGTTTATGCTAGAACAAGTGGCAAGTGTAGAATTTCAATTACTGCACATCCACCGAAATCGGCTAATTTTGGGACTATAATCGCTGTGCGGGCAACTTGCTAGTAGTTGTCAAGATACAGTAGATCATGGTAATTGATTTTTAGCAAGGTTGCGTTAGAATTAGATGAAGAGAATTTTCTGGCGCTGCATTGATCAATCTGGTTCACTACCCTGATAATCCGGGGCGAAAGCAAAGATAAAAGAAGTGCAACTTGTAGGATTTTATCCAAGACTTGCTGAGGCAGATTAAAGAACACACTCTTTTATAGCTATTCGCTGTGAATCAGCAATCAATAACAGCCTCCGTCAGCAATTCCTCGTATGCTATTTCAAACAATTGCTGAATGCCTAATGCCCAGCTGGTAATGGCGATGCATCAAAAATCAACCACGGACGGTTGATTTAATTGCTTACAACAATATGCTGCCGTTCTCGAATAATCAAGCGTGTAAACGCAACTCCCTAGTCAATCGCTCTTTAACTTTGAGCCTAGATTCGCAATATATATTATCAGCAACACATTTTTGGGCTGGCAGGGGCAAGAGGTATAACCCGACTCCAGAACTATTTGTGCTGCCAATTTTCGAGGAAATTGAATGCCAAAACAAATTATAATCGCGGAACAGCATCAGATTGCTGCGGTCTTTTCCGAAGATCAAATACAAGAACTCGTAGTCGCCACCGGTCATCACCAAATAGGTGATATTTATTTAGGGGTGGTAGAAAATGTCTTACCTGGGATTGATGCGGCTTTTGTCAATATAGGAGATCCAGAGCGCAACGGCTTTATTCATGTAACTGATTTAGGACCATTAAAGCTCAAGCGTACCGCAGCGGCAATTACAGAACTACTGACACCACAGCAAAAAGTGTTGGTGCAAGTAATGAAAGAGCCAACAGGTACCAAAGGACCGAGGCTCACAGGTAATATCACCTTGCCAGGGCGCTATGTAGTGCTGATGCCTTATGGGCGAGGTGTAAATTTATCGCGTCGGATTAAGAGTGAAAACGAGCGTAACCGGTTGCGGGCGTTGGCGATTTTAATTAAACCCGCAGGAATGGGTTTGTTAGTTCGCACCGAAGCCGAAGGCAAGCCAGAAGAAGCGATTATCGAAGATTTAGAAGTGCTGCAAAAGCAGTGGGAAGCAATCCAACAAGAAGCTCAATCTACCCGCGCACCAGCATTGCTGAATCGAGACGATGATTTTATTCAGCGCGTGCTGCGAGATATGTATGGCGCGGATGTGAATCGGATTGTGGTTGATTCGAGTACTGGTTTGAAGCGGGTGAAGCAGTACTTGCAAAACTGGAGTGGTGGGCAGACACCACAAGGATTGTTGATTGACCATCATCGCGATCGCTCTGGGATATTAGAATACTTCCGCATAAATGCCGCAATTCGCGAGGCTCTCAAACCAAGAGTTGACCTACCTTCTGGAGGCTACATCATCATTGAGCCAACAGAAGCATTAACGGTGATAGATGTCAACTCAGGTTCATTTACGCGATCGGCAACAGCTAGAGAAACCGTTCTGTGGACGAACTGCGAAGCCGCAACCGAAATTGCCCGCCAGCTACGTCTGCGAAATGTTGCTGGGGTGATAGTCGTCGATTTCATCGATATGGAATCGCGGCGCGATCAATTGCAGGTTCTAGAACATTTCAACAAAGCTCTCAAAGCAGACAAAGCTCGTCCCCAGATTGCTCAACTAACCGAACTGGGCTTGGTAGAACTCACCCGCAAACGTCAAGGGCAAAACATCTACGAATTGTTTGGTCAAACTTGTCCTACCTGTGGCGGTTTAGGGCACATACTACATCTGCCGGGAGAAACTGAAAACAGGTTGCCAACACCAGCAGAATTACCAGAGCGTTTTGTATCTTTGCCGCATAAAGAACCGCGTTTACCAGCAACCAGCTTAACCGATCGACGGGAAAGCTACGATGCATTTGCCGAAGGATTAGATGCTGACTCGGAATTGAATCCCCTGAATCTAAATCACCCCAGCTATCAAGAGATAGGAGATAACAAGCGTGGCGGTGGTGTTCGCAGGCGTCGTCGGATTAGTATAAATGGGGGTAACGGCAAAGAAGAGCCACGGCTAATCACCAATCCGCTGTCTTTTGTCAACGAGCCAGACTTAGAAATTGATAGCGAACCCGAACCAGCAGCAACTCCAGAAATATCCTCGCCTAGCATTAGCAAAGCTCCTTGGACTGATAGAACAGAGCGGATAAAAATCACTAAGGGCGAACCAGTCAAACCAGTGGTAGAACCACCGGAGATTGTTTCTGTAGAAATGACATCTGAAGAACAGGATGTTTTCGCTTTGATGGGAATTTCTCCCTTGGTGCGCTTGAATCGGGAAGTTAAAAATCCTAAGTCTGTGATTATTAACGTCACTCCACCAGGACAAACTCCCGCTACACCGCCTGAATTTACCTCAGAAGTAAGCACTCCCGAAAGAGTAAGTATTTCCGAATCAACTGCTCCTGAAAGAGTAAGTATTCCGGAAAGAGTAAATATTGGAGTAACTCCAATTAAGAAGGTTGAGCCAAAAGTAGAACCACAACCTGAACCACAACCAGAACCACAACTGGAATTGTTTACCGAGAATTCAACTCAGCCATCGGGTTTTGCCACGATTGTGGATGAAACTGAAGCTAACAGTGCCCCTGTTGACAAACGTCGTCGTCGCCGTCGCGGTTCTATGGATCTCGATGGGTCTAACGATGGCTGAAAGTGAAGTTTCGTAATGGTACAGAAAAAGCAAGCTGTCGTTTCTCTAGGATCGCCAACATCCCCAGGAGAATCGATTTGGCTGGAATTGTCTGGCTATTCAGACATTGAAGGGTTGATTGCAGGTGTAGATGAAGTGGGACGGGGTGCGCTATTTGGTCCTGTAGTTGCGGCAGCAGTGATACTACCAGAAAGCGCAATGCCCGTTCTGATGGCGGCTAAAATTAAAGATAGTAAAAAGCTGTCTAGTTCTCGAAGAACTCAGTTAGCGCAGCAAATTTGTGCTTTAGCGATAGACTGGAAAATCGGTTTTGCTTCAAGTGCCGAAATTGACTCTATAAACATTTTGCAGGCAACACTTTTAGCCATGAAGCGGGCTGTGCTGAAGCTGAAAGTACAGCCTGGACTTTGTTTGATTGATGGTAATCAGTTGGTAAAAGACTTGTTAATGCCGCAACAAACCATAGTCAAAGGTGACGAGCGATCGCTTACCATTGCCTCTGCTAGCATTGTTGCCAAAGTGTGGCGTGACGATTTGGTAGTGCGTCTGGCATCAAAATACCCCATGTACGACCTAGAGCGTAACAAGGGTTATGGTAGCCAGCGACATCTAACAGCGCTCCAAGACTACGGTGCTTCCCCCCTGCATCGTCGCTCATTTCGTCCTTGCCAAATTCAGCTTTGAGTAAAGAGTTAATTGTTATTTGTTGTTGTTAGTTGACGATTCAAAGTCAACTCGCAACAATTACTCTGCAAAACTAAAAAAATCACTCTGTACCGAGTATAGGCAATTCAGTAGTGTTATCAGCTAGTTCTATTTCCTTAGTTTGTGATATTACCCAACGACGGTAATCCGCCAATAATTGATGTAACAATCTTTGTTTAACTGTCATCAAAACACTTTTTAGTAAACCATTACCGGTAGCTTCCAAAATTGATGTCGGCATGAAGGAAAATGGCGGTGGCAAATCAACCTGCACCTCTAAATCAGCTTTTCCTTTTAAGAGAGTGTCAGCCGATCGCTCGTGAGGAGACAAATACCCTTTTAAATTTAGATTAAAACGTTGGTTAATATATTCAACACCAAGAATTTCACAACCCACCGATCGCAAACAAATAGTTCCATTTGATTCTGCCCACACTCTCATGTCTACAGTCGGTTGAATACTGAGTGTCATAAAAGTCAGCGGACGCATTTTCAAGCGAAATACTTCTTCAGAAAGTTGCTGAATGCGAGTTGGGTCAACTAAAGCATTAACCAAACGTTGGGGTTGACGCAAGTAGTGTTGAATGGGGATGGGCTGCTCTGGAACAGCGATTTCAACCGATAAAGAGGCAGTAAACCTAGTAGCCATGAGCAAACGATACTGCGTATAGTAGAATAATTTTAAATTTTTTCCGAAGAAATCACTAATTACAAAGCTGCTTGATAAATTCTTCACTCCTTAATACTTGCAGCTTTACGTGCGATCGCGGTTAAATTATGGTGAGTCAGTGTTTCCTACTCTATTTAAGTATATCCTTTAATGTTGTCTCTCAATATCTAACTCGAGTTAGAATTATTGATTTGTTTTATCAACAATACTGAGTTTTGATACATTTACTTGAGATTTCGTACTTGAAAGCAGTTAATTGTGACAATATCTGTTTAATAATTTGAAGTTAGTTATCATGCGATCGCCCTTATTATCTGTTATGAATATAAGCGGCAACTAAAGGCTCAAGGCGATGAATCAATCAATTGCACATTTAGGACCACCTGGCACTTACGCAGAACAAGCGGCTCTTTTTTATCTCAACTGGCTGGCGAAAAACAAGGGAATTGAAGCTAATTTGTGCCCCTATCCCAGCATTGCCCAATCACTCCAAGCCGTTGTTCAAAATAATGCACAATTAGCTGTTGTGCCTGTAGAAAATTCTATTGAAGGAAGCGTGACAATGACGCTCGATTCGCTATGGCAATTGGAAACTTTGCGAATTCAAATGGCGTTGGTAATGCCGATTGCTCATGCGTTAATTTCCTGCGCTACTAGCTTAAATAAGATTAAAACAGTTTCTTCACACCCGCAAGGTTTGGCGCAATGTCAGCAATGGTTGGAAAAGTTTCTGCCTAGTGTAGAGTTGATTCCCACTAATTCTACAACCGAAGCGCTACAATACTTAGAAAACGACAAAACGGCAGCAGTAATTTCCTCTAGTAGAGCAGCACAATTGTACAACTTACCGATACTAGCTAGGGGAATTAACGACTATCCAGAGAACTGTACTCGCTTTTTGGTGGTAAGTCAAACTGAAGTAGACACAGCTTACCGAATAGCTTCAGCAACTGCTAGTCATACTTCTCTAGCTTTCAGTATGCCTGCCAATACACCAGGTTCTCTGGTTAAACCACTACAAATATTTGCCGAACTTAATATTAACCTTAGCAAAATTCAGTCTCGCCCCACGAAGCGATCGCTCGGAGAATACTTGTTTTTTATTGATCTAGAAGCAGATTCCACCGAGCCAAAAATGCAATCTGCTTTAGCTGAATTGAGCAATCACACAGAATTATTAAAAAATTTTGGTAGTTACAATGTTCTACCAGCCAACACCATATAACTTAACAGTCATTAGTCTAAAGTCCATAGTCTAAAGATACTTTAACTGTTCAAGCTTGATTCTTGACTCTTGACCAATGACTATTAACTCATCATTTCTCATTAAAAGTATCTTTGAGAACAGTGCGAGCCGCAAGATGATTGCGAGTAGAAGTCAAAATTTCAGCTTCGCGTTCTAACCGAGCGGCAGTGTCTTGCATTTCTAACAATAATTGTTGCTCTGGCGCTACACCATAAAGGTTACTCGCTACCCAGTAAGATAATTCTATTGGCAAGTCTGGCAAATCTTCTGGCAGTTCGATGTTTTGTTCAGTCAACTTAGATGATAGACGTACAACATCTCGCAGCAGTTGTTCTACATCTGTTGCTAAAGGTCGTAAATCCTTGCTTGGCGGTTCATCTTCAATCCACTCAACTAAACCAACACGATATGGCTTTTCTCTGACATATTCTAGGACGCGAAATCTCTGTTGTCCTAAAGTTAGCATCTTCATCCGGTCATCTGGTAGCCGCTGGTAATGAATAATTTCCGCACAGCAGCCAACATTTGCCATCTCGCCTTTTGCTTGATCGAACATCAAGACACCAAACCTGCGATCACTGTCCAGAATCGTGTTCATCATGATTCTGTAGCGAAATTCAAAAATATGCAGGGGTAACGGTCTGGTGGGAAATAGAACTACTTCGGGTAACGGGAACAGAGGTAGTTCGCGAACCGCAATTTTAGAAGAAGATGTCATTGTTGCCTTGGTATAAATTTAATCTTTAAAAGATATTATTTTTTGCTTTTCCCGTTTATTCCTTAACATTCTATCATTTGTTTTCTGGCTAAATAAAAAGCCCTGAGACATATTTATCCAGGGCTGTGTAAATATTAATACCAAATGATGTCAATTGTTAGTTGTTATTTGTTAGTTGACCGTTAACGATTAACAGTCATCCACCAATGAGTGACCCCTATCTACAAACCAGTAACTATTTACAATTTAACTTCAATGTCCACACCAGATGGCAAATCAAGTTTCATCAAAGCATCAATAGTTTTAGAAGAAGGCTGATAAATGTCAATAATGCGGCGATGGGTGCGAGTTTCAAAGTGTTCCCGTGAGTCTTTATCTACGTGGGGCGATCGCAGCAGGCAATATATCCTGCGTTTTGTTGGTAAAGGAATTGGTCCTATGGCTGTAGCGTTAGTCCGGTTAGCTGTGTCTACAATCTTCTCGCAAGATGTATCCAATAAGCGACGGTCAAAAGCCTGTAAGCGAATTCTAATTTTTTGTTGCTGTAGAGTTGCCATCTTTAATTGTCCAGGTTCTGATTAATTAGGTGACTGGGGACTGGGGACTGGGGACTGGGGAATGGGGAATGGGGAATGGTGAGCCAGCGCTTCGAGCGACTGGCAAGGAGCGAAGGCGTAATAGGCAATTGGGCTTTTCCCCTTTCCCATGCACCACTTTTCCCCTCTTGAAATCCCTAATCCCTAGTCCCTAGTCCCTAAATTTGAGGTCAGAGAAAGGAGCAGAGAGGGATTATACCATCTCTGCTCCATATTTTGATTAAATTACAGAAGTGTTACTTCAGGATTTTAGATACGACACCCGCACCGATGGTGCGACCACCTTCACGAATAGCGAAGCGCATACCTTGTTCAATAGCGATCGGGTTGATTAATTCCACACTCATTTTAATGCGATCGCCTGGCATCACCATTTCTGCCTCGCTACCATCATCGGAAGTGAATGCTGTAATCGTGCCGGTTACGTCTGTTGTCCGCACATAAAATTGAGGACGATAGCCAGAGAAAAATGGAGTCTTGCGACCACCTTCTTTTTCTGTAAGTACGTACACTTCACCTTCAAATTGGGTGTGGGGAGTAATCGAACCGGGTTTTGCTAACACCATACCGCGTTCAATATCAGTTTTCTGAATACCACGCAGTAGTACACCGGCGTTATCCCCAGCCATACCTTGGTCAAGACTCTTCTTGAACATCTCAATACCAGTTACGGTAGTGGCGCGAGTGTTTCTGATACCTACTAGTTCAACGTTATCGCCTACTTTGACTATACCCCGCTCAATCCGACCTGTGGCAACAGTACCGCGACCTGTGATGGAGAATACGTCTTCAATCGCCATCAAGAAAGGCTTATCCACATCTCGCTCCGGAGTGGGGATAAAGGAATCTACAGAGTCCATCAACTCATAGATTTTATCTACCCACTCATTTTCACCGCGTTGGGTCTTAGGATTCTTGGTCATAGCTTCCAGAGCTTGCAGACCAGAGCCTTTGATAATGGGGATGTCGTCACCAGGGAAATCGTAGCTAGTGAGCAATTCTCTCAGTTCTAGTTCTACTAGTTCCAAGAGTTCTGGGTCATCCATCAAGTCTTCTTTGTTCAAGAAGACAACCAAGCTGGGTACACCCACCTGCTTTGCTAACAGAATGTGTTCGCGAGTTTGGGGCATCGGACCATCGGTAGCAGCTACTACAAGGATGCCTCCATCCATCTGTGCCGCACCGGTAATCATGTTCTTCACATAGTCAGCGTGTCCGGGACAGTCCACGTGGGCATAGTGACGATTTTGGGTTTCGTACTCAACGTGAGCGGTATTAATTGTAATACCCCGTGCCTTTTCTTCGGGTGCGTTATCGATTTGATCGTAACCCTTAGCGATGGCTTGACCGTTAGCGGCTAAGGTCATCGTGATAGCTGCCGTTAACGTAGTTTTACCGTGGTCAACGTGTCCAACAGTACCGATATTTATGTGGGGTTTATTCCTTTCAAACTTTGCGCGTGCCATTAATCCTCGTTTCCTTTATCTAATTAAGCGTTCCCTTTGCTTTTAGCAATGATTGCCTCAGCCACGTTGCGAGGCACTTCTTCGTAACGGCTAAACTCCATTGAGAAGATGCCCCGACCTTGGGTTTTAGACCGGATATCAGTAGCGTAGCCAAACATTTCTGCTAATGGTACTTTAGCAGTTACTTTGGCAATTCCCTGCTCAGATCCCATCCCCTCAATTTGCCCGCGACGGGAATTGAGGTCGCCCATAACATCTCCAAGGTAGTTTTCGGGAACTTCTACCTCAACTTTCATCATAGGCTCTAACAGTACGGGTGAGGCTTTCATCACAGCCTCTTTCATCGCCATTGAGCCAGCGATTTTGAAAGCCATTTCCGAGGAGTCTACATCGTGGTAAGAACCATCAATCAATGTTGCTTTGACATCAATTAATGGATATCCAGCGAGAACACCGCTTTCACAGCTTTCTTTCATTCCCTGTTCGGCAGGTCCTATGTACTCTTTCGGGACGATACCACCAACAATCTTCGAGACAAATTCAAAGCCTGTTCCTGGTTCTCCGGGTTCCAAATTGATCACAACGTGACCGTATTGACCTTTACCACCACTCTGACGGATAAATTTGCCTTCTACTTTGTTGACACCTTTACGGATGGTTTCGCGGTAAGCTACTTGCGGCGCACCGACATTCGCTTCCACCTTAAATTCTCGCAACATGCGGTCTACAAGAATTTCCAGGTGTAACTCTCCCATCCCTGCAATCACGGTTTGGTTGGTTTCTGGATCGACGTTAACCCGGAAGGTTGGATCTTCTTCTGAAAGTGATTGCAGAGCCTTGGACAACTTGTCCATGTCGTTCTTGGTTTTGGGTTCAACCGCTACCGAGATGACAGGCTCAGGAATAAACAAAGATTCCAGAATTACTGGTGAACCTTCATCAGTGATGGTGTCACCGGTCAAGGTGTCTTTCAATCCCAACGCTGCTCCCAAATCACCCGCACGCAGTTCTTCGACATCTTGTCGATCATCTGCTTTGAGAATCACCAGACGGGAAATGCGTTCTTTCTTATTCTTGGTAGCGTTGAGGACGTAGCTACCCTTTTTCAGAATCCCAGAATAAACGCGAACGAAGGTAAGGCGACCGTAAGGGTCAGCCATAATCTTGAATGCCAAAGCCGATAGGGGTTCGTTGTCATCAGCTCGACGTTCAACGGTATCACCATTCAGGAGTGTGCCTTGAATCGGTGGTACTTCACTTGGTGCTGGCAGGTAATCTACAACCGCATCCAACATCAACTGCACGCCTTTGTTTTTAAAGGCTGAACCACATAGTACCGGCACAATCGTACCTGCCACTGTGCCTTTGCGTAGTGCCGTACGAATTTCATCTGTTGTCAGTTCTTCGCCCTCGAAGTACTTGGTCATCAGATTGTCATCGGTTTCTGACACTGCTTCCACTAGCTTGACGCGGTATTCTTGCGCCTTCTCTTGCATTTCGGCGGGGATATCTGTTTCTTGGATATCTGTTCCCTGGTCATTATTGTACATATATGCACGCATATGCACTAAGTCAATAATGCCTTTGAAGTCGTTTTCGGCACCGATGGGCAGTTGAATGGCGATCGCATTCGCTCGCAGGCGATCGCGCATCTGGTCGTGAACTCGATAAAAGTTCGCGCCTGTGCGATCCATTTTGTTGATAAAGGCGATCCGAGGCACTCTGTAACGGTCTGCTTGCCGCCATACTGTCTCTGACTGCGGTTGCACGCCGCCCACTGAACAAAATACTGCTATTACACCATCCAACACCCGCATCGAACGTTCAACTTCAATCGTGAAGTCAACGTGACCCGGTGTATCGATAATGTTAATTTGATGATCTTTCCAACTGGTTGTTATTGCAGCGGCAGTGATGGTAATTCCTCGCTCCCGCTCCTGTTCCATCCAGTCTGTTACGGCTGTTCCTTCATGGACTTCGCCGATTTTGTGAATAATTCCAGAGTAAAACAATATTCTCTCTGTTGTTGTTGTCTTGCCCGCATCTATATGCGCCGCAATCCCAATGTTGCGTACTCTCTCTAGTGGGATCGTACGTGCCACAGCTGCCTCCTATAGCTTTCGCCCATGATATCTTGTATATTACACTTTGTTAAGTTTCTATACTTTTACGGAAAACCGCCTTTTTTTATAGAAATCCACGATACATCGCTTTTTTACTGGCGATATATCGGTTCTCTATGTATTCTAGGCATCCTGCCATTTCTGACAGGTATCTGCCTGTTAGTAACGATAGTGAGCAAAAGCTTTGTTAGCTTCAGCCATCCGGTGCGTTTCTTCGCGCTTGCGAATTGCGTTTCCGGTTTCGTTGGCAGCATCCATTAATTCATTTGCTAGTCTGCTTGCCATTGTCCGTCCGGGTCTAGCCCTTGAGAACTGGACCAACCAGCGCAATGCTAGGGTCGTACCCCGATCATTGCGTACTTCCATCGGTACTTGGTAGGTTGCTCCACCAACCCGACGAGCTTTTACTTCTACTAAAGGCGTTGCGTTCCGCACTGCTCTTTCAAAGGTTTCTAAGGCATTCGCTCCAGTGCGTTCCTCAATTGTTTTCAAAGCTTCATAAACAATCCGTGCGGCAAGTGATTTCTTGCCATGACGCATTATCCGCCGAATTATCATGCTAACAAGACGACTGTTATACACTGAGTCAGACGGAACTGGGCGCTTTTTAATAACACCACGACGAGACATACTTTACCCTTACTTCGGATTTGCGAACCAGATTATGTGCGTTACATGCGATCGCAGCGACGCTGAATAAGTTAACTTGTTGCCCAAAACTTGACACAACAAGGCGACAACATTATATACCTTAATATCAAACATTAAAATGCTGCTGTCGCTGACAGCATTCTAAAAACTTCCTGCACGCACCAGGTGTAGGTGGAAGCTTTATCAATTTAACTTGATTTCACCGAAACTAGCTAGCATCTCTGATTGCTGCCGTTTCTGAGCAAGCCTCCAGCAAAGGAGCATACTTTTGGGGAAGCTGCCTTACGTCTACACTAACGTTAACCGTTTTTTGGCGCTATACACTTCATGAAGCAATTAATCCCATAAAAAGCGATTAATTAACTATCATTTATTTTTTCGCTTCTTTCGGACGCTTAGTTCCGTATTTGGAACGACCTTGCTTGCGGTCTTTGACTCCGGCTGTATCTAAGGTGCCACGAATGATGTGGTATCTCACGCCTGGTAAGTCCTTGACCCGACCGCCACGAATCATCACAA
>JAESFM010000134.1_pt1 | contig 28326 bp, 38 predicted proteins | sample 9266171 | NCBI WGS metagenome assembly JAESFM01 (sample SAMN14505069, study PRJNA617099) | algae metagenome | isolation source: Hassallia sp. WJT32-NPBG1 and co-occurring heterotrophs from well developed... | place: USA: Mojave Desert, Joshua Tree National Park, California | collected 2006-06-22
GCAAGACGCTATGTTATTCCAAATCAGTAGAAATGCTGAAATACTCAATTCGATTATTACTCCACTATCTAAAATTCTGGGATGTTCCAGTTCCGGAATGATTCATACCGCGATTATGCAACGCCGTGCTTGAGCTAGCCCACAAGCATGATTTGACTATCCAAGAAGATTCACTGCAATTTAATGAATCGGGACTTGATTTTCAAGTTGTGTTAGCAACGGACAGTAATGGAGAACGCTGGATTTTGCGTCTTCCTCGGCGTTCGGATGTTCTAACGTCAGTGGATAAGGAAAAACGCACGCTGGAACTAATTGCCCCTCTTCTCAGTGTAGAAGTGCCACGATGGGCTGTTTGCACAGATGAACTCATTGCTTACCGGGCATTAAACGGTTTGCCAGCAGGCACAATTGACTCAGAAGCAAAAGCTTATGTGTGGGAAATTGATGCAGCGCATCTACCCGATCAGTTTCATGAATCGCTGGCTAGGGGGATTGCCTCTCTCCATCAAGTCAGCATTGCAGCAGCACAAGCAATTGGTTTGCCGATTGAAACCGCTGAAGCAGCCCGTGTGGTGATGCAGCAGAGAATGGATGCGGTGAAGAATGAGTTTGGTGTTGGTGAGGAGTTGTGGAACCGTTGGCAATCCTGGCTCCAAAAGGATGAAGTTTGGTCTACTGAAACAGTGTTAACTCACGGTGATTTACATGCTGGGCATATTTTGATTGATGCAATAGCACAGGTTACTGGCTTCATTGACTGGACTGAGGCTGCTGTCGCTGACCCAGCCCGCGATTTTGTTGCCCATTATCACACTTTTGGTGAAGACGCTCTGAATAAGCTGATATCAGCATACGCCAAGGCGGGTGGACATGTTTGGACGAAGATGGCAGAACACGTCATTGAACTGACTGCTTCTTATCCTATCGCCATTGCAGAATTTGCACTGAAGTCAGGCTTGGATGAATATAAACAGATGGCTAGACAATCGCTTGGAGTAAGTGACAAAGGAATGATTTGATTGACCGACAATCGCTCTGTTGAAAAAAAGTTTTCGATTTACTGACACTCCCAACAACGCACGCAAATAGAGAAGACAGACGGAAAAATGATGACTTCGACCAGTATTTGAAAGGGTGTGGGGGTTAAAGCAAATCCCCATACCAAAGTAAATGCTCCGGTTATGGCAGCCGACAAACGGTAAACTTCTTCTTTAACTATCACTCCGACAAAAATAATTACCAAACCAGCGATTAATAACAATAAGTAAGCCATTACCTAAGCAGCTAAAACTGGGGACACATTTATTGCTCAAATTTAGTAGCAATAAAACACTAGCACCAATTGGTTTAATTGGGTTAAGTAATGGTGCTAGAAATACCCGCTGCCCCTGCCTTAACGGATAAATTTTTTAACCCAAGCGTATTGGGCTAGAGGGCGAAATTTGGGAAGGGCGATCGGGCAGTAGGCACTGGGTAAGATTTTAAGCTCGTTTTACTGCTTTGAAGATTTGTCTTGGAGGAGCCTCAACAATGCGTTCACAATCTTTTTCATCTATATTCTTATGCGCTACTACTTTTACACTCTCTTTCAGCAATTGTTTATCAACTTCACTGGTTATCCATTTAGCCCCTGCTACTCCTACAAGAAAAGCGCCAGCTATAGCTGAGAATCTGAGACTAATTTCTGTTTGTTTACTAATTTCTGCTAACTCAACTGAAGCGCCTGAGCCATAAAATGCCCACGAGCTAAAAGCAGAAAAAGCACCAATGATAATATTTGAAATAAAACCAGGACACCAAATTTTACTTTCCATGCGGGGAAGTGGAAAGCCATTATCGGTTAATAGAGCGTTGACCGCTCCACCTAAAGCCCCAGAAAATGAAATTACTAAAGCGCACATCCAAGGATTCATAAACTGCTTTTTTTATCCAGATTATATATTTCTTCACGAGATTATCATGTACTTCTTGAGGAGATTATTAAAATATCTCTACAAATTTCTCCGGCTGTACAGGGATAAATTAAAAGGTCACTATATAGCAGGTAGGCGATCGCCAAACTTCCGAAAATTTTTCTAGGGCGTTGTTCCGGCGCGTCTTTGAACTTATTTAAAATACGGTGAAATTGAAAAAAAAAATTATCCGGCTTGCGATCACAAAACCTCGATGTAGAACATAGATTTTAACTTATGTTCTACACCGCATTGTTTAGCAACTTCTCTATGGTTGATTGGTGGAACTGCAATCGCCTAAAATCCGGTATCGACGGCAAGACTTAAGGGCATTATCCGCATTAAGTAGGTCAACCTAATTAAACATAAAACGTTTAACTTGGTACTGACCTTGGACGGCTCTATTTTCCATACCATTAATAATAGCGATCGCGGTCTTCATATTCATCCTCAAAAACTCGGCCAGCAAGCTCATCACGTTTGAGATGCAACCATTCGTCACGGCACTTGCTTCAAGTCGGCAAAGCCGCCCAACGCAGTGCCTCTTCAATGCGATTCATTTGTGGGCTATAGGGAGGTAGAAAAAAGATGTACAACCGCAAGCTGAGTGCCAACGTTGATGCTGCTGGCAAGCCAAAATACTTTTGTGAACAGAAGCATCCAGAGTGAATGATGACGGTAATTTGTCCAGTTTCCAGTAAGCGGTGTGCAGCAATTTGAGCAAGACACTCCATGAGTTGGACATAGGTTGGTGCTTTCAATGTTCCAAGCATCAAAGCGTAATCAAAACTAGATTTCGGCTCCCAAATACCGAAGATGTTGATCCGCCTACCGCGTCGTCTATTTTGGCGAATACGTTTTTGCTCTCCCCTACGCCCATAAGTGTAATCAGTGGGACTAGTGCAGTAACAACCAGATTCATCCAAGTACTTTAAACAAACCAATCCGGCGTTGTGCCCAAAGCTTAATTAATTCCCAATCTCGGCGTTTGGCTTGTAAATATTCTGGCTTGAGACTTAAAGCTGGACAGTAGCGGATACGTTTCCAACACCACCCCTTTTTTTGAGTAGTCGCCTAATTTGTTCGGCTCCTAACTCGATTTGTCGTTCTTCTAATAGCTTTTGACTTAGCTTGCGGGCACTGTAACGACGATTTTGTTCCAAGCATTTTTCTACTACTTGCCAATCTTCTTGTTGCCAACTTCGTTTTTTTCCGCGACAAGAGCGCTTCCCACAAACCTCCTAACCCCTGAACTTGCCAGCGTTTTATTGTCTGCCTGACCGTTTGTTGTGCCCAACCTAAATACTCTGCAATAGTACGGTACATTCCATCCGTGGGCATTGAGGCGCAAACCGATCGCTCTTTGTTTGGTTCGACGTGGTACTTTATCTGCACAACTGAGTTCTTTTAGTGTCAGGTCTTCTTCAGCAGTTAGTATTATTCTTAACGCGCTAGGCATAAGCTCTCACTTAATTTATGCACTCTATCTATCTTACGTTTTTTTTGGTTGACCTACTTACCGTCGCTGCCGTGCTTTTTAGCCGCCTTCATTCAGTTCCACGACCTATTGCTTAATTTGTTTGCGCTTGCTGGCTTCTAAGTCCCTAGAAGCCTGTTTAAGTACAGAAGCTGGAATGTCGCACTGTCGTAGCTCCGCTAGCATCTCAAGGCGATCGCAGTCTTTTAGTAGACTAGTGAGATTTTGAATTTCTTCTGGCTCTTCCTTTACCCCTGCTACTCGTAATTACTAAAAGAAGTGTCGCCAGTCATCAGCGGCTCATACTTTCTGTAATCACTGCCACCCGCATGAACAAACCCATGTTCAGCCAGCCATACTTGTGCGGCTTTAAGATTCTCTTGCTGGTTATCACAATTGATGAACTCTTCAACAATTTCATTGGTGCTTGTATTTCTAAGCTGAGTGCCTGCCTGGTTATCCAGGGGAATCAGGGTTACTCTTAATCCTTCGTTGTGGGCATTCATGATCGGTCTCACCTTGAGTGAGCTATTCTGGCTCTTGGTACTGTGTTAATATACAAAAAATGTCAACTCTTTATCCTGTAAGTGTTGTTGCAGGATGAAGATAGCAATTGAAGAGAGTTGCTGATCCCAATCGCTCACCCAAACTAAGCAAATCCCTTCGAGGGATTGGGCCGAAACGTCCCCGATTTGGTGCTATATCTGTTTAAAATTCGCTGTAACCGCTTTTTAGAGTAACAAGGCAGCGAGACTGTGTACCAGTCTGTGAGATTTTTAGAACCTTTGCTAGTGTTGCATTTGGCACAGGCTGGCACTAGGTTGAACCATGAATTGATACCTCCTTGTGAAGAAGCTAGTACATGGTCTAGGGTTAGGCGTTTAGACTTGGAACCACAGTAGGCACAGCAATGATTAAACTCTGATTTAATCGCCTCTTTTATTTTAGCTTTTACCTTCTTGTGCCTAACAGGGTCGAAAAATTGTTGCATTTAGCAATCCGGTTTAGTCAACCAGAAAAAACTTGATATTCTTACAAGTATGAGTTGCGATCGCGAAACTTTGGTGCACGGAAATTTTCCGTGCATCAAAAACAGGGTTTTGTTGAAAAGGCGACGTTCCCCTTAAATTTTTAGCTGTTCCCAAAAAGCCTTTGCTCATATCGACCATCAAATATAGCAGCCATATATCCAATGCGGCGCGGTGGACTGGCTAGAGGCTTCTGTGTGCGTTCCGACGCGGTAGTGTTAGCAGAGTTAAAAACAAAATATTGTAGTATAATAATTATTATACTACAACGAGGGTTACGTCCGGGCGTGCAATCGCACTCTGTTAGTAAACTGACAACATTTTCAATTTCTTCTGGCTGATTCCATTCTTCTGTAACTAGGGAATCTTGTTTAGATTTGGGGGCATCGATTTCTTTATGGATATGGATATAGATATAATTGGAATCGATGCCCCCCGGGTCGGATTCATTCTGAGTTAGCTGGACTTCTAACATCCTTTTATTGTGTTCTACTTGCTGCTGGTCCTCCGCTGCCTCCCACTGCCGTGCCGCTTCCTCGGCCTTATGGTGCGATCGCACCCTACTTACAGCTTTAAATCGCCTGCATTCTTGATGATGGGTCTTTGGTATATTTGGACGGGTTCAACATTGCAACGGCATTACAGCCGACTGTAGAGACAGCAAAACACCCCTACCAACAGACAAGGGTGAAGTCTGGGGATTATTTGGGGGAATTTGGAAAGGGTGATCGGGCGGCTTCCTCTGCCACTACCAAGCCAACTAACACCAGCCTTTCTTGCAGCTTCGGAAGTGTAGAAAATATTTTTAAAACCATACACAGAACCATCCGGGCTAATGACGCGAAACTGCCAGCACTTACCCGGACTATAAAACACTAGAAGGATATAGCCGTTAATTGCAGAAAAGTGCTGGATCTGTAGTCGCTTCATGCCGACATTGTAAGCGCGATCGCAGAAACTAGAAAGCACCCCTACCTGTGAAAGGCAAGGGTAGTGCATGGAATATTCGAGGGGGGTGTCACTGACTTGGGAGGCGATCGCTGCAATATTGCGAGATTTTACTTATATGTCATCCTTGGTCGTTGGGCATCGGTGATCAGCCTCCGATGAATCACTAGGGGCTTTCTTGTTAATGCTCACCTATCAAATCAAACAATGTCCCTAGATGACTATTACTCCTACAACACACTCATGGAGATTGAAGAGAAAATGAAAAATAGCTGATTTTAAATAACAGTCTTTTCTTGTTGCTTAGAAACAGGCATTAAAAACAGTTTGGGGAATAAAAGCCCAGAACGATTTTTGTAGTCATCAAACTCAGAGTAACGAGATAAAGAAGAGTCTTTATTAAGCATATTTGGAATAAACAGCGTGCTGATAAAACCTCCGAGAATCAAGAATGGGAGCCAATGTTGAGTCAGGATAGCAAAGGCACTATAAATAAATATTTCTCCTAGATAATTGGTATTGCGACAACGAGCAAAGAATCCTTCTGTTATTAGTCCCTTTTGATATTTTAGGGTGTAGTACTTCTGGGCATCGCTAGCAAAGTGTAGAAACACACCAAAGATGTTCAAGGAAATAACTACTGCCACTAGGGGTAGTGGTGGTACTGTGCCACTACTAATCAGAATAAAGGGTGCTATCCAATAGAAGTTCACCAGAATAAAGATGAAAATGCCCTGTGGAATAGAAACTTGTTGCTCCCATTGTTTGTCTGGGAATATGCGGTCTTTTAGTAGCCACAGAAAGCCATAAGTACCGTGAAGTGCTAAATACACCCAGGGACCTAGAGTGAAGTTATGGTAAACAAACATAAGTCCCAGTATAAAAAAGAATGTTAGTCCTTTGTTGAGATTGATGGCATACTTGACTTTCATGATCTGAATATTCTTCTCTATTGATTTTTATGTCTTTATTCTCAATTATTCCAAATTTTTTTGCTCAGTACCCATAAGGCACAAGCTAGGAAAAAAGATACGAAAGTACCATTAAGAGTCTTGTCGCCTACAAACGTCCAATGCGTGTCGTCGGCGCAGAACGACAAGAATCCTTCATTGTTGCCTGAGCGCGATCGCCGCGTTTGCCGCTTCTAAGATTGCTTTATTGTTCTCTGACATTTGAATCTCTCCTTTATTTAAGTGGATGCTTTCACGGAGCGAGGGCAGTTTCTCTGTTGGCGCGTCCTTCACCTGGGCGTAGCTGCCGAATCACCCCGTTGCCTTTAAGTGCAAAACTCACGGAACAATTGCAGTAACACGGATTTCAATCCGCATCGTTGGAAGTCCAAGAGCCGCGACTCCTACCTGTGTCCAGATTGGAGCGTGGTTGGGCATATAATGACGAAATAGCTTGGACATCACTTCGTTAACCTCCGGGGGGAACCCGCCAACATGGTAAGAATTAACGTGAACCACATGCTCCCAACCCGCCCCGGCAGTCGCTAAGGTTCGCTCTACGTTACGAAACGCCTGGGCAATCTCATCCGCAAGCGGTTCGGGAATTTGCAGATTGTCATCCCAGCCACCTTGCCCTGATATCTCCACTCGATTGTCCATTTTTACCGCTTGCGAGTAATGCAATTGATTTAACAGATATTCCCCATAACCAGGGGTAACAAAAAACTTGGGCTTATTCATGGTGTTCTTTGTGTAGTACGTTTGACTCTATCTCGCGTTGCTGAAACGAGTTTGTTTCGGCATCATCCGATTTAGACCCAAATGGCACTAAGAAAAGCCTAAAGGCTTGTTTAGTCTCGTTCCCAGTCTTAAGACTGGGAATGTATTCAGAGAGGCTCTGCCTTTCGTCAAGAAAGAGGAGGCAGAGCCTCCCAGAATGGGTTCCCAGCCTGGAAGCTGGGAACCCATTCTGGGCAAGGGCTGTGTCTTAACGAGCGTGCCATTCATACCCGTGCTATTGATTCAACTTTTTCTACAAGCTTGCTTCATCAAGATACGGTTGTTTTTATACACCTCTAAAGTTCCAGACTGCGGGTTATTCAATGTGCCATCCCATACCCAATATTCATAAATTCCATTCCGAAACTTATACACTCGAACACCTTCTGTTGCTTGGCTAGTTCCTTTACCCAAACTTAAATTACCGTTGGCACTGGTTGCGCGATAAAGCAGTTCACCGTTCGTATAATTCTGCCAAATATTGATGTTGTACCCACCCTGGCATTTTGTACTCAGGATGATGCCAGCAGTAGAATCAGCAGAAGCTCTTAAGGAAAAATTAGCTAAGATACTGATTGGCAGAGCCAGGAGGAACGCAAATGTTTTCATGAGTGTTGTAAAATTAATGAGTTTGACATTACTCGATTGCTGCTACAATGCTGTTTCAAAAACGCCAAGGTGCGATCGCCTTTTGGGCGGGCGCTTTGCGCCATCGCGTGCTAATTGTGGAACTTATTTGTGATCGATGGAACTAAGTGCTTCATTGATTAAAGGTGCAATGATAGCGATATTTTTCACCAACTCATCCGAGAGAGAAAATCGCTGTTTTAAGTAATTAGGATCGTTGTAACTCACCCACACTTTGCCGTCAGTCGCTTCCCATGCCAGTACTTTCAGGGGTAAATCCAGGGTGATCGTTGGTTCTGCCACCATGAGGGAAGAGGCAGAGCCTCCCAGAATGGGTTCCCAGCCTGGAGGCGGGGAATCAGTCAGGGCAAGGGCTGTGTCTTAACGAGCGTGCCATTCGATTTAGACCCTAATGTTCAGAATTCACTTGCCATGTCACCACAATGAGTTCTGCAAGCAGTAAAACACCTATTAGCCGCGAAAACGCTTGTAAAATGGCTTCCATAGTCCAGTTCTGACTCTGAACCTCCCAGATCATCACAACAATATTCACTCCAATCGCCAACCAGGGTAGAATTACCGCTGAATTCCGTCTGCGATAGAAGCGGATCGTCGTGTCGCGCCAAAATGGGAAGGTGCTGAGGAGACAAGCAATGTAGGAGGCTCCTGCACTGCCGAACAGGCTGTTTTGGAGACCCGAAGGCAGGTTCGGGTATCCAAGCGCGATCGCCGTTAGACAAACTCCCAGCGCGAGATACAGGAAAGTAAACAAGGTAAATCGTTTCATTCTTTCTCCAATAGAGCTTATTCTCTGTACCAGACACGCACACATTGAAAGCAATTGATTGTCACGCCTTGACTGATCGTCACTGGGTGGAAACTATTACTGACCGTCAATCCGTAGTCACCATCACTTGTGCCTTCTATCTGATCGGGTAAAACGACAGTTTCAAGATTGATCACCTGTGTCGTTGTATTTTCGATCCACTGATTGACAGCACTCACAACCTCAGAGAAAGATTCATACTCGGAAGCTCCGCCGAAGGGTCCCCGTTCAGTAATGCGAGGCGCAAAATCTTTGCATTTAATCATTTTTCCACCACCTTAAAACTGTAGAGTTGACTTAGAGTCTTCGTAGATAGTCGCTCCCGCACTGCGGAGTTCATTCAGAAACCATTCGGTATCCGAGAGCAGTTCGGGTAGGTAAAGCCCAGGGCGGGCAGGAGCGCGGTCGTTCAGTCCCAATACCGACACGAGAGAAAGAACGACGCTCAGACCCGTTAGTGAGGCTGCGCCACGCTTGAACTCCAGCATCGATCGCGAACGCTGCGTTCGACCATCGGCTTCGCCCTCAATCTCGACGACAATCTCGGTCGCTGCCTCACCGCCCCGGTGGCGACTGGATGATTCGTCAGTCACTAGGTCGAAACGTACATTCGGTGCCCCAGTGGCAGCATGGAGGCTAGCGATATCGAATGTGGAAAATGCGGTGGCATCAAGTAATCGACCGTCAATTGATTCAATCTTGCCCTTTGCTGCGTCGCCGGACAGCCATACGCGCCGCCCACCCTCAAATACCATTGCGGGGGGAGCAGCCCCGTGTACCCGTTCCATATCTTCGAGCGACGCTGGACCTGCTGGATCATTCTCGTCGAGGATTGCTCCGATCTGGATGGAGTGGATGACCTCGAAGCCTTTGACACTGTTGAGTGCCAGAAACACAGCCGCACCAGCCATCCAGTGACTGGCGAGTACGACGGGTGCTGCGGTCGCACGATGTGCGAACATCGCCAACTCAGGTCCGATTTCGGTGAGGGCAGCGTTGATGTTCAGGTAAGGGATGCCCAAGTCCTGCGCGTAGCTCAGTCCTTTGAGTCCGGCTTCGGGAGCCAACATGACTACAGCAGCTACTGTGACATCATCACCGAGACCCAAGCGGGGCTTATCGAGATCTATGGCAACAGCTTCGGCAGCGCCCACCTCCTGGGCGACTTCACCTGCCGATTGCAGGTTCCGTCCTCCGACGAGCACTCGAACGCTGGGGTGCCTCTCGCGGAACCACCTGACGGCAGTGCGCCCCACGAAGCCCGATCCTCCGGCAAAAAGTACCTGTCCTAAAGCCACCTTATTTTCAAGTATCATGATTTTTACCTCTTGTTATGAAACCAGTTGCATTTACTTGAGTGTGATGACTTCCAACACTCAGTTTCTTTCAGATTCTGATGGTGCTTCTTTCAGCAATAGTGAATCTGTGTCGAGGTCATTCCAGCAAATCGCTTAGAAACCACCTATTCAGAACTGCGATCGCAAAAAGATATCTGAAGGCAGATCGCGATTTAGCCTGCTGTATATCCACCATCGATCGCTAAAGGTTGTCCTGTAATATAGCTGGCAGCATCAGAGCAGAGAAATACAACTGCTTGAGCAATTTCCGTTGCCTGACCAATCCGACCCATTGGAACCATAGATCCGAGATCATCGAACGTGATGCCCATCTGGTTAGCGCTACGAGCCATGAGGTCAGTCGCAATCGGACCCGGATTGACAGCATTGATCCGAATGCCCTGTTTGGCATAATCTAGGGCAGCCGATCGCGTCAGCCCCATCACCGCGTGTTTGCTGGCGACGTAAGGAGAGATCCCCGGAAGCGCAACAAGACCATTTGTTGACGAGTTGTTCACGATCGCGCCTGCGCCTTGGGTTAGCATCTGCTGAATTTCGTATTTCATACAGAGAAATAACCCTCGTGCATTGATCGACATGATCTTGTCAAAATTCTCGATCGATTGTTCATGCAACGGTGTAACAACAAGATCGATGCCAGCATTGTTAAAGGCACAATCGAGTTTGCCGTAGGTTGCGATCGCTTTCTGCACCAATTCCCGGACATCCGCCTCACTCGATACATCTGATTTCACGAACAAGCATTCCGCCCCAGTTTCGCGAATCAAATCAGCAGTTTCTTCACCTTCTACACCGCGTATGTCCGAGAGGACCACTTTGGCTCCAGCAGCACCGAAGGCGATCGCAGTTGCTCGACCAATTCCCGATGCGCCTCCCGTAACTAACGCCACTTTATCGTGCAGTATCATTCTATTTCTCCTAAAATCAAGTCCGGTTGTTCTGTCTTGAAATAATCATGAAATCGCTTTAGAAAAAAGCTTAGACAAATCTTGCCAACAAAAGACTAAGAGCAAAGGAAAAGGCATGAAAGCTGACATGGGATAACATCGCAGCCTCAAGCGAGTATTGCCAAAAGAGCCAACCAAAAGCAATGCCAGCAATCCCATTAAGTAATATCGCTCGGACAATCACAACTGGAGTGAGGGAAACGATCGCGGCAGTCGCTGGCAGGTGTAGTAGTCCAAATACCAACGCGGCTAGAACGATCGCACCCTGGTAAATCCCTTGACTTGGCAACGTAACGCCTTGTTTTAGCCCTTTCCACGCGATCCAAACAAGCAGCGACATTAAACCCCAGCGCATCAGAATTTCCTCAGTGATGCCGCCATAGAACATTGCTGTAAGCAAATTCAACCCACTTGGCTCTGTATTATTGGCTGCCCGTAGCGCTTCAGGTAGGACAGGTTGCATCAACTGATCGAGCAACAAGAGAACGATCGCCGTCGCTGCACCTACACCCAAGCTCCACTTCATCTCAACGGTAAAAGATGGAGACTTAGCGATGTGAAACACCCAATGATCAATCAAATGGGAGCTTAATCCAACACGATAGGCACAACCAATTCCGATCAGAATGCTGATTGCCAGTAGAACTGTAAGCTGTAGTCCTTGCAGAAGCATTAAAATCCGCAGTGGAGGCACTTTTTCCAGTGTTTCTGGAGACAGTTTCGCCAACTGTTGCTCAACTAATGGAGCCGACGTAATCGTAACCATCGCAATTCCTGCAATGCCCAATACAAATAAAATCCCAAATTGTTTCAAAACTGCCATTGATTTAATCTCCAGATGATCCGTCCTATCAGCCGAGATCACCTACGGTCTTGCGGTAGCTCTGGAAAACGGGTTAGGGCTTTACGCTTGAATACTCCGTAGGCGATCGCCAGAAACACGGGTACTGCAACCAGCACTGATAGCGCCACGTAGGTCGCGTGGAACTCGCTGATTGTGAACAGAGCTGGTGTGGTCAAGGCGCTTCCGGCTATGTTGAACAGGAGTATGCCAATGATGTTGTGCGCGAAGTGTACGCCGATAGCGAGTTCAGTGGTTCCGTCAATCAACGAGACCACGGTCCACAACAGACCCGGAACGAGGAAGTAGTTGGAGAAGACCGTGAGCCAGCCGCCTGCGCTCACCTCCGGGTTTAAGAGGTGCGGCAGAATGAATGCCACGGCTGCCACGAGCGCCAGAAAAACGCGGTTGGTCGAGATCATGCTCGCGCCCTGCACGATGTACCCGCGAAAGAAAAGCTCCTCAGTGGTGGTCTGGATCGCGGTGAAGACCAGTGCCAGTGGCGCGAAGAGCGCGAACGTCGCAAGGTTAGAGTTGAAGGAAAAGGTGTCGGGGTAGAAGAGGTACTGTCCCAGCACGCCTATCAGACACGTTGGAACGGACCACGCCACAAACCCCTGACCGATGCGACGCCAGTCGATCTGCTCCCGCGCCGTAACCAGCGTCCGGGGGTAGCGGCGGTGGATGAGGGAGACGGCGACGAGAACCCCCGCGAGGAAAAATGGGAAACCTACCATAACAAACAGGGACTTCCCGAAAGGACCAAGCACGTAGTAATCCGGCTGGCCGCTGAGCGCGAACGCGACGAGTACGCTGGCACCAGTCCCGACCACCAGCCACGCAAAGAGGATGACCACCAGCCCCAGAACATACCGCCACCCCCGATACTTACCCCACCGAGCAGCCTCCACATAAGTTGCGTTTTTCATGAGAATACATCCTGACTTTTGCAGATGATTTACGCTGCATTGCTAGTTTCAGCCTTGACTTCGGCTGGGATTACGAAAGCTCTTAATTCGACCATCTTGTCGCCGCGAAAGCGCCAGATGTCGCAGTACGAGTAATGAGCCGCCTTCCCGTCTTCGTCCTTGATTGTGAGGTCGCCGAGTGCCGTGACGAAATCCCCCTCAGCGATCAAGTTCGCAACGATATTCAAAGGCGGTTCCACATACTCCGTTGCCATCCATTGGCGAACGGCTGCTTTTCCTTTCAGGGTTCTGTCGCCGACAAATGTCCATTCCGTGTCGTCGGTGCAGAACGACAAGAATCCTTCATAGTTGCCTTGGGCGATCGCCGCGTTTGCCTCTTCTAAGATGGCTTTATTTTTGTCTGACATTTGAATTTCTCCTCTATTCAAGTTGTCTTTGTTTTAGCCAACTTGAGTTTAGAAAGTTCCAATACTCAACTTTGAGTATGCTCCAGCGCAACTCGATCCCAATGTCCTAAATTGGCTGCTGCTTCATAGGTGCTTTGGAAAAAAGCAAGGAGCATTGCATCTGGATCGTCAGTTTGTCTCACGGCTTCATAGGGTAGGATAAACTCTTGCATCTGTGAGCTGTAAAAAGCTTGTGTGGGTTGGATCGGGTAATCATGGAACCCTTCCGGCGTAGGGTAAGCGTAAGCGTAAAAAACAGGCTCCACAATTGACCCACCCCCTGGCCAAAAACCACAGCTACTGACTTCGTGTGAATAGGCTTCTCGTGTGACCCAATCTGCCATATTCGGAACTCCCCCTGGGTGTTCTGGCGCACGACGACCAGAGAAACGAGTCACAGCAAGATCAAAGCTGCCCCAAAAAAAATGTACAGGGCTAGATTTACCAATAAACTGGGAACGGAATAAGGTCATGACCCGATCGACTTGCACAAGAATTCGCCAGAATCGTTGTGCATATTCCGGATCATAAGCTGCGTGTTGATAGTCCTGATCGAACGGGATTGGTTCTGACACTTCTTGCGGCATCGTCCAGATTCGGACTTCGATGCCGATGTTGCTCAATGTAGTTAGCACCATTTGGTAAAAATCTGCAACAGAGCGAGGAGCCAGTGCAATTCTTTTAGTGATGCCGTCGCTAGTGTCGATTTGTAGTTGATGGTCGAGAAAATCAAAGCTAATTTGAAAGTTACGAGTTCCGCAAGGGATTGAAGCGGTTGTTAGTCCACGCGGTGTGACATAAAGAGTAGATTGCCACCAGTGATTGAGTTTAGGTGCCAGTGCCAACCGGATTTTACCGATGATTTGCGTCCATAGATGGAGAGTTGCATAGGTATCCTGCCAAGCTGCTAAGGGCAAACTGGGCCAAACGATGTCAATGGGAGTACTTTGATTAGAAACAGCCATGAAAATCACCCACATGAGGAGAACATGTTGAACAAATGAGAAGGAAATCTAGATGAAATCAGAATCGCTATTAATAGTCTTTTCCCTGTTCATCTGCAAAACACCATAACCACTGCTCCCCCAATTCAGCCGAACTAACCACTGCATGATTGGTTGCTTCATAATGACGACGAGCATGTTGATGCTTAGAAGAATCGCAGCACATCATTTTACCACAGGTTTGGCAAATCCGGAGGTGTACCCAGCGGCTATTTATTTTAATGCACTCTTCACAACGAAATATGGGATAGGCTGCTTTAGAAATCAGGTTTTCCACAGTTAGATTGTTGAGATGTTCGCATGCCATAGTTTTTTGGTATCCCTGGTAGAAGACAACGGTGAACAGAATGATTGAGGCTAATTGTTCAAGTGGATGCTTTAACGGAGCGAGGGCAGTTTCTCTATTGGCGCGTTCTTCTCTTCAGCGTAGTCGCCGAATCATCCCGTTGCCTTTAAGTGCAAAATTCACGGAACAATGGCAGTCACGCGGATTTCAATCCGCATTGTTGGATGTGCAAGCGCCGCGACACCTAGCTCTGTCCAAATTGGGGCATGGTTGGGCATATAATGACGAAATAGCTTGACCATCACATCGTTAACCTCCGGGGGGAACCCGCCAACATGGTAAGAATTGACGTGGATAACATGCTCCCAACCTGCACCAGCAGTCGCTAAGGTTCGCTCTATGTTCCGAAATGCCTGAGCAATCTCGTCCGCGATCGATTCGGGAATTTGCAGATCGTCATCCCAGCCGCCTTGACCTGATATCTCTACTCGATCGTCAATTCTCACCGCTTGCGAGTAATGCAATGTATTCAGCATGTATTCCCCATAACCAGGGGTGACAAAAAACTCTGGCTTTTTCATGGTGTTCCTATTGATGAAAAGCTTGCTTTAACATTTAGTTACTATGACTAGCACGTTCGATCAGTGCGTTTGAGGGCAAGCTCGGATTGAGTACCTTGCGCGCACTGTCAGCCCCTACAACGGGCAGCGTGTTCGGATCGAGCATGCCGAGTTGAACCAATACACTCGCCTGATCCCAATAGAGGTGTTCGTGGGCTAGCTTGCCATCACGGAACTGGACAATCGCTACCACTGCCACTTCAACCCGTTTCCCGGTCGGAGCAATGCCAGGTAGCATCCACTCCATCTGGATGGTATGAGTGAACTTAGCCAGCATTTCATCGACGAGTCGATCCGTCCCGATCGTGCGCGAAATCGGAACTAGCTCGAGGTCTGGCGGAATCTGGGGAATGAAGTATTTGGAATAAAACTCACCCAATGCTGCTTTTCCGACTCCCCCAGTCATCACTGGAATATGATTCACATAAGCGTCCTCAACCATCGTAGCGAGAGCATCTTCAGGGCTGTGAGTACCAAACTCGTGCCCGATATGCTCTTCCCAGACCGATTGCAAGGCTTCCTGAGCGGGTGTCAGGCTTGGAGTTGCCTGTACTGCCTGTTTGTCTGCTGTTTGCTCTGTGACCATGTTGAATTCTCCTAAGTTCTATCTAAACTGTATTGATTCCAATGCTTGACTTCTTTCAGAATCTGACGAATCATTGTCAGATTCTTACGAGTTGCGCGTCTATCCGACACATCACACCCAGGGTGCCTGTCCGCTGGATGCGGTGAGTCCAAGACGCTACGCGATGGTGATGGAAAGTACGGATTGCGGACTCGTCAGCAGTAGTAGTGGTTTGTGCTGTTTGTGAATTCATAGTTTTGAGCGATTGGATTAGAGTGATGCGGTTGCCTCAATTTCAGGTGCATAAATCGTTTCGTCTTCTTTGCGCCAAGCTGGATCAACTAGACAAACGAAAATAATGGGTTCGTTGCCGTAGTTGTGAAGGAACTGGATTGCATTTGGAGGAATGTAAACCGCATCACCTGGTTCAATGCAACGAACTTCACTGTCGATCGCCATTTCCCCAACACCGCTAATGATGTAATAAACCTCAGAAGTCTTTAGGGAATGGGGAATCGAAGTTTTGCCAACCGGCAAGATTGCATACGCCAAACTGTAACGCAAGTTGATGTCTTGTTTGTCAGGATGAAGCAGTTCGCGCAGAACAGTTCCATCTCCAGCGATAATTTCTTCACAGTCGTTTAGTTTTTGGATCAGCATAAGTTTAGGCTTGCAATTACACAATCGGAGCAAGTTCAAAATCTGTGAATTTTGGAGGTTAAATACTGTCAGAGGTCAGCAACGTCATGACATCTGCATGAGCTAACACGACATCGGGGTGGCGTTGAAGCGCCGTGTTATACTTCATGGCAAATTCATTGCCCGATTCATCGGGGCTGAGCAGTGTCCGAATGTCACTGTCAATCGCTTCAATTGCCTCTGGTGTAACAGATTCGTCGGCATGACGCAACTCATCGATTTGGATAATCAATTCTGAGAGTCGATGCAACCAGGCAAACTGCTCATGATTAATCACCAGTTGTAGCAATTCACCTCCAGAAACGTGCCCTCGAACTTGCTCATAGGTAAGACGCTCAGTCTCTAGTAAAAGCTTGTGCAGATGCAGTAGTTTGATTCGTAACTCACTCAAGCGTTGATGTTGACTAATCTGATATTGAGATGTGTTAAGCATAAATCCGTCCCATCCTTCCTTCTTGGTAGTCGTTGATCGCCTGGGTAATTTCAGCTTCAGTGTTCATGACAAATGGACCGTAGCGCACGACTGGTTCGTTAAGGGGTACACCTGCAATCAGCAGAAGATCTAGAGGACGCTGAGCATCAGCAGGGTTGGAGATCGCCACATCTTCTCCATCTTGAGAAAAGAGCACCATCTGCCCATGATCACCAGGCGCTGGCTCTGTCCCAAACAACCCAGACCCCTCCAGTACATAGACAAAGGCATTGAACTCTTTTGGTACAGGCTGGATCATCGTTGCCCCTGGTTGCAGTGTGAAGTGGAGGTAAGTGATCGGCGTGCGCGTCTGAATGACGGCTTTTGCCCCTAACGCTTCTCCCGCAATCACCCGCACCGTGACAGACCTATCTTCAGTTTGAGCTACCGGAATGTGAGCCGCTGGAATTTCCTGATAGCGGGGCGGCATCATTTTGTCTCGTTGTGGCAGATTGACCCATAGTTGAATGCCGTGGAGCCGTCCACCCGTTTGAGTAAACATTGACTCCGGCATCTCGGAATGCACGACTCCGGCACCTGCTGTCATCCACTGAACATCACCCGAATTTAGTAGTCCGGCGTGTCCGGCAGAATCTTTGTGTTCTAACCGTCCATCCAAGACATAGCTGACGATTTCAAAGCCCCGATGCGGATGATCGGGTGCACCTTTTGCCTGACCCGGCTTGAGATTAATCGGACCCAACTCGTCGAGGAGGAGAAACGGGTCAAATTCAGAGAAGCTACTTTTGGGAAAGGGCCGACGGACAAGAAATCCGCCCCCTTCGAGTGTTTCAACGCTGTTGATTACTCCGGCAACGGTTCGAGATGTTTGAGTGGGGACAGTCATAGAATTGCCTCTTCAGAACTAGACAAATATGTGTATCATTTGAGCCTGACTCAACGGGGTGAATCACAGAGTTTTTTCGCAAGCCAGAAATGCAGCAGATCGCTGATTATTTCTGCTGAAGAAAGTCCAGTAACAAGGGATTGATCTGATCGGCGTGAGTCCAGTTGATGGCGTGCGGCCCGCCGGGAATGACAACCAGCCTGAGTGTTGATCGCCCAGCGCAGAATGACGAACAGGTAGGGAGCGGCAATCGATCGTTCGCCAGTGAGCCAGTTTCGTCCGTCGAGATAACCGAGGATAGCGACGTTTTCAGTGAGTGAAAAGTGATCGTACTTGCCTCTACTTCGTTATCGACAACGAACTCCCCTTGCTATAATGCGTTCCCACAGCAGCTCAAAAACCGCTTCAACACCATCACTCAAGACTGGCGGCGTCACGAGCGTTAGTCGGCTCTCATTAAGAGTAAAGGTGCGAACTAACGTTGTACCAACGCGATTAGGAATTGATGCAATTTTGATCTGGTGAGTTACTGTGTTGCCACTCAACGTATAAGTTCCAGCGTAAGCATTGAATGTTGTAAATGCTTGAGCAAGCTCTTCCACGGGTAAAGATTGCATCTGGGGAGTCAGGGGTGATCTGACCTCCTGACTCAGCGGTGAGCGATCGCTCCTAGAAAACATCACCATCATGTGACCATCTGATGTGTAATGTAAGTGACCAACCGGATGAGTTCCATACACCTCTGGAGTCACTGTTCCATCAGCGTAAATGGCAGTTGCAGAAATTAACTTCCAAATGCCAATTAGCAGATTGTTCTGGATTGATGGTGTAGACATAATGTGCAACCATTGCTTGATGATTCTCCGCTAGAGAGTAGCGGGTTTCAACACAAAATCAAACTCAGTCGTGTAAAACGGTTTACTTTGATTGTGTGCCTTGAGTTCGTCTAGTGCTTCGTGCTTTTGCAATTGAACGATCGCTGATTGAACTGCAAAGGTTGTATCTGAATCCAGGTGAGGATCGCCAGCCATAAAAATTTGTGTTGTCAGCGAAGTATACTCCGGAGCACTGAGTTTGAAATGGATGTGAGCCGCCCGCCAAGGATGCCGTCCCAAGAGTCGCAGCAATTCGCCAGATGGACCACTGCTTGGCACTTTGTAACCTAGTGGCACGACGGTTTCAAACATACACTTTCCACTCTTGTTCGTTTTGAAACGTCCGCGAAAATTCCCCAACGGCTGAGATGGCTCTTGGACATCATATAATCCTTTGGAATTGGGTTGCCAAACATCAATCAGAGCATTGGCGATCGGTTGACCGTTCAAATCTAAAACCCTGCCTGACAGGAAAAGCGAATCTCCTTCTGTATCAATACCCAAGCGATCGCCCATCTGCCGTTCTGGTGCATTCGGCACATACAATGGTCCTTCTAAATTGCTTTCTGTACTGCGATGGGCATCGTGCAGCAATTCTACCAACTCTGAGATCCCTAGTAGATCCGTCAACACATGGATCTCTCCAGTGGGAATCTCTTGAGTGTGATGACTTGCCTGATTGAGAAAATTACGTCCCTGCTGCAACTCTGATTCAGTCAGATTCACCTCACGCACAAAGTCATGCAAATGTCGAACCAAGCTCGTGTAAATTTCATAGAGTCGCGGGTGAGATTTGCCGCGATCGCCATGATTAATGACGGCTTCAGTGATAGTGTCAAGTGTGATGTTCTGCACGATCAAACTCCTTTTTAGTTACGTGATTAATGATGGTTGTTTTACGGCGAATATCTTGACTTATAGTCTGTGTCCTAATCTAATTGGCTACAGCTATACCAGTGCAACTTTGCCTGCAAGTGTTGTCATCTCGCACTGCTGATCGACTATTGCGCTACAAACCCACCATCTACCATCAATGTTGTACCTGTTGTGAACGATGCCAGGTCAGATGATAAAAACAGGACTGCATTTGCAACTTCAAGCGGTGTGCCAACTCGTCCGATCGGGTGAAGTCCTGCCATGTAAGCTCTAACTTCATCCTGTCCACCTGTCGCTGCTTCAAACATATCTGTTTCGATTACCGCTGGTGCAACGACATTGATGCGAATCCCCGCTTTGGCATATTGAAGCGCAGCCGCTTTTGTCAAGCCTATTACTGCACTTTTACTCGCGGTGTAGAGGGGGAAGGTAGGAAATGCAACGACTCCATTCGCAGATGCCGTATTGACGATTGAACCACTTCCCTGTTTCAACATCTGAGCGATTTCATATTTCATCGACAACCAAATGCCTTTGACATTGACGTTCATCGTGCGATCATATTCCGCTTCTGTTTGCTCAATCAGTGAAGGATTTTCGCCGATCGTTCCTGCATTGTTAGAAGCAATATCTAACCGACCAAAAACGTCAACCGCTTTATCAACCATTGCTTGAACATCGGCTTCTTTCGTGACATCTGCTTGCACAAAAATAGCCTCTCCGCCAGCTTCCTTGATCAATCGAACAGTTTCTTCACCTTCATCCATTCGACGACCAACTACCACCACCTTTGCTCCAGCAGCACCAAATGCGATCGCCGTTGCTCTACCAATTCCCGATGTTCCTCCAGTAACTAAAGCCACTTTATCTTGCAGTATCATCCTGTTTCTCCTGTCCCAATCAATATTGACCTTCAGCACACAATCAAACTCCGATCCGTTTAGCAATTACCAACGCCGTAAAGCTGGTCTAATTTTCTGTAAATTTCAGCACAATTTTGCCCCGTGTTCCTCCCTGCTCTAGACAGCGAACCGATTTCAGTGTTGCTTTAGTGAGTCGCTTGAAGTGCTGTGTCAAACATTTCGCACTGCTGATCGACTATTGCGCTACAAACCCACCATCTACCATCAATGTTGTACCTGTTGTGAACGATGCCAGGTCAGATGATAAAAACAGGACTGCATTTGCAACTTCAAGCGGTGTGCCAACTCGTCCGATCGGGTGAAGTCCTGTCAAGTAAGCTTTGGCTTCATCTGTAACTGCTTCAAACATATCTGTTTGGATTGCCCCTGGTGCAACGACATTGATGCGAATACCCGCCTTGGCATATTGGAGCGCAGCAGCTTTTGTTAAGCCTACTACCGCATGTTTACTCGCGGTGTAGAGGAGTATGTTAGGAAGTGCAACGACTCCAACCGCAGATGCCATATTGACGATGCACATAGTGCCGCCAGAGGCGAACGAACCACTTCCCTGTTTCAACATCTGAGCAATTTCATATTTCATCGACAACCAAACGCCTTTGACATTGACATTCATCGTGCGATCGTATTCAGCTTCTGTTTGCTCAATCAATGAGGGATTTTCGCCGCCCATTCCTGCATTATTAAAGGCAATATCCAACCGACCAAAAACGTCAACCGCTTTATCAACCATTGCTTCAACATCGGCTTCTTTCGTAACATCTGCTTGCACAAAAATAGCCTCTCCGTCAGCTTTGTTAATCAATCGAACCGTTTCTTCACCTTCATCAATTCGACGACCAACTACCACCACCTTTGCTTGTTGTTTGGCATAAGCGATTGCTGTTGCTCTGCCAATACCCGTTGTGCCACCAGTCACTAACGCCACTTTATCTTGCAGTATCATTCTGTTTCTCCTGTTTCAATCAATATTGACTAAAAAAGCGATGCCTTGATGACTCAACTTGTAGTGAACGTGTTCATTTATTTGAACAAGACTAAAGCTCAGTTTTCTAAATTACTGAATTGTTCGTTTTTGGAAAGACTTTAGTCGTGTGAACGAAATTAATCTCTATCTCTATCTCTATGTCTGTTACGTTCAGGTCTAGTATGGGTCCTGCATTGTTGAGTTGTGTAGTACTCAACTCGATTAGGAACAACGTATTGCTGACGTGAAAAACGGCGTCCGTAGTAACCGTCTTCATAACCACGGGCAAATTCACCACCTGCAGTACGGCGTCTATAAGCCTCCCCATCACTAGCACTGTCTGTGCCTTGACGATAGCCATCTCTATAGGCACCAGGGTGATCAGCAGCATCCTCTGAAACTTTTTGATGGGTGATAGGATAGCAAATAGTATATCTATCATCAGCTTCAGCGCTTTGAGTGAAAAGACTTATAGGCGCAGCAGCGAGAGTCAATAAAGTAGCAGCAACAATTCTTTTCATATCTAGTAAGTCACGCCGGATGATTATCGAAGTGGCGGTGTAACCGTCGCCCAACGTTCAGCAAGTTTGCCATCTGCTAATCTCCAAAGCACAAAGCCCTTAAACTCCATCTTCTTTCCCGTAGATGCATCGTTCCGCGCCACAGACACCGCACCATAACCTTGTCACCCTCAGCAATCGTGTCCTCAACCGTAACGTGCAAATCGGGATACTTTACGTATGCCTTATCCATCGTTTGCTTAACCAGTTCGGGACTCGCCAATCCTACAAAAGGTTCTTCGCGATCTATAAAGTTAGATGCGAAGTTTTGGTAAGCAATAGCAGAATTCTTGCGGTTCACAAACTCCTCAAAGTGATTGCGGATGAATGTTTTATTTTGTTCAAGTGTTTGTTCCATAATGTGAAATAACTCCATGATTTCTAGTTCTGTAATGTTATACCTATCCGAGCCGAAGTGTAGTAAGTCTCAATAATTGACTGCTTTGGTGATTCTCACGGCGATTAAAAATCGACCGAATTGTCATAAATTAGATTGAAACCTTGCTCACTTCTCAGAAATAAGCACTAGGCACGAATGTGTCAGAAATTGCTCATATGAGCTTCTTCAGAATGTCGCGAATATGAGTTTTTGCCGTACCCACAGAAATATTAAGCTTCCGAGCGATCGCGATACTGTTGTCTCCATCAACAATCAATTGCAACACCTCCAACTCCCGATCTGTGAGTGATGAGAGCGAGAATCATTTGCCTCAAGTCTGAATCAACTGCGCGAATCACAATCGCCTCAACCGAGTTACTGTCATCAGATGGAGGAGGATAGGCTTGTTGGAGCCGTTCAGCGACCTCTTGGGCAACCGTAACAAGGGCATGATTAGAAGACAGAGCATTGGAAAAATCAGCCTGAGTTAAAAACCTTGATTGCTTAAAATCATCTTTGGTCGATCGTGGACTGGATTTCATAAAATTGTCCTCAGTCAAACATGGATGGCGAACAAAGATTGGAGAGCTTAATGACTTGCAGCAACAATGGCTGTCATTAACTCTGTCATCTTCCAGCGTCCGGTATATCGAATGTTATTGATAAATAGGGCTGGAGCAGCCGTGATTCCACTCTTGCATCCACTTTCGATCTCTTCATTGATGCGATCGACATGCACTTGTTTAGACAACTCTTTGAGAAATTGAGGGATATCAAGCCCTAAATCATTGGCGTACTCGACAAGATAACCATTCTCCAACCTTTGTTGATGGGCAAATAAAGTATCATTCATTAACCAAAACTGTCCCTGAGCGGCGGCGGCAACGGCTGCTTGGGCTGCCCGTTGAGCATGGGGATGAATCTGTGCTTGCGGAAAATGACGGAAGATAAAGCATAAATAATTTTCTCCAAAAGAAGCACTAAGCTCTCGTTTGATCGCTTTAATCATCTTGTAAACATCCGCACTTCTGGAGCATTGATAGTCTCCATACATCACCAGCACTACCTTGGCACTCAACACACCTTGAATATGCTCTTGGGTTGAAGGCGGTACAAGTAAGGAACTGCGGCTACGATCGTCGTTCATCTTTCTAAATCTGCATCAAGCATGGAACTTTGCAATTAACTTGCTCAATTCATTGACTGCATAACTGTTTGCATAAATTCAATATAGGAGATCGCCTGCAAGCTGTCGTCTATAGCGAGTTAAATTTTTTACAGTGCAAATTGATAGAGTAACCATGCCATCGCAGAGTAGAAGGCTAGCTATAACTTAAGTTAGAATCGGGCGCATCGATTCGTTTAGGAAATACATCAGTTCGCAGATTAACTGTCAGAGTAGGCAGTATCGTCCGTCAAACGTTTCTTTCTCAATAGGGCGGATTCGCAAATCGCTGAACTAGGAAATCAATAAACTTCAAGGGGCGACAAGCGAGCTAAAGTGCTTGCTGTATAAGCTTCATAGCCCTTAAACCTCGCTGATAATATGCTTGCTTATTGCGAATGTACCCGACCAGTTCCTCGACCCATGCTTGACCAAAATGCCAAGCAACTATCCAATTAAAACCATATAAACCTATCCAAAAATTACTATGCCTTTTTTCAGTTTTACCCTGCTCTTGGGAGCGACAGACATAAGTTTGTTGTCGTTGTAATTTAATTTTTTGACCTTGTATCCAAGCACTGGTCATAGAAGACAGCAATTAAGAAAATCAAACGTACAATTCTATCAGGTTTGGCTTGAGAGTTTTCCAGATTGTAACCACCAGTTTTACAATCTTTGAACATAGCTTCGATACCGAAACGTTGACGATAGATGTTGATAGCAGTTTCTAGGTCAGACAAATTTGTTAATAAGTACCAAGCTTCTTTATCTTGTTTACCTCGGTACTTTCTTTTCCAGTAAATTGCTAAATTAAAACGCCCAAATCCTTTTTTTTGAGTGAAACTAACCCCAGAATAAAACTTCCGAATTCCTGGAGAAATTTCAATGCTGCTCAAAGGCTGAAATTTTTGCCATTTCTCACGGAAAGTAGTGTCCTTTTTTTGACGAAGTACAAAACCTATATTCTGCTTGTAAAGCCAATGTGCCAGTTCTATGCTGTGAAATTCTCTATCTCCAATAATTACTAATTTGTACTTCTTTAAAAGTCGCATTACTGGTCGTAATACTTTTTGCTGTTCTTGGAAGTTGCTGCTACCATCTTTCTCTAATAAGCACCAATATATTGGCCAAACTCTTTTTTGGTAAATCACACTAACCATCAACACATTATTTTCTTTCCACGCTCGTTCTATCCATCGCAATCGTTAACTGTGACCCTACTTGAAAGTGTTGGTTAATTATTGCTTCAATGATAGGAAACCATAACAAGACTACACTCAAGGCATTTAGTGTTAAAAACCTTTGTAAATGCCGCCTCCGACTATTTTGTTGTATAGGTAACGGTAGTGTCGCTGCCTGCCTTTCTATCCTCACTTGTTTCTGATTCTGTAGTAACCACACCAACATTTTCAGGGTGATTAACTGTGCTTTATTTAGGTATTTTTCGCTCGAAGTTTTGGTAGAATGATGCCAGCATTATGACGACGGTCTTGGTAAAATTACGAGACCGTTCTTTTTTACCACGAAACCGCTTCCCATAGAAGAGTCTACTACCCCTATACACTTCATTCTCAATAAGCACACAAATTTTTCAAGGGTCTGTATCCCCCAAACCTTTATCTGGCTGTGTTTAGAGGCGATTGTCGCCCCTTGAACTCTTAACGACTGCCTGCCCTAAGTCGCCGTTGAGGAACGCCTAACTCCATCAGCTTGACAGACTTTTTAAGCAAGTGTATCCGAGATATTTGCTTTTGTTGACTCTGAAGATTTTCGATTTTGGGAGACTTACCCTGTAATTGTAAGTGAGAAATCTGCGCCTCAGCATTTGAGTGTAACGGTACGAGAGTCGAAACTAAAGCAGAAGTAATGAGGAAGGTGCTAAATTGTTGACTGATTCGTAATAATTCTCGGATAATTTCTTCTTTTATATCATTGTAGTTATCGTCAAGTTGTGGTTTTCTGAAAAAGTGAAACTGCATTGCTAATCTCCCAAATACTGTGTTTTTTAACCTTGATGCCAGTTTGCTTATTGCACCTCATATAAATAATTGTTGACGTAAAAATTTAATTTAACCATTTGAATTCTTTTAGCTAAAAAACTTTAGTTAATTCACTACCTAAAGTTTTTTAGGTTGTTAATGAAATTTTCTAACCCTGAAATAATTTAGGTTCTTTGGTGCCTTGGTTAACCTTACCTTAGTGATTCTTCGGTAGGGTTTTGCTAATCTTAATTCAAAATTATATTGGAGGCAGGCAGTATGATTGCTTCTAAGCCCCGCCTGAAAATTGTGGTTCTCCGAAAGAAGGCGGGTTTAACACAAAAGCAGTTAGCAGAAAAATTAGGGGTGACGGTTGACACAATTGCTAACTGGGAACCTGGTAGAGTAAACTTGTGGCATATACAGCAGATTGCAGGTTTATGAAGTACAGTAGCAGCAGTTTGTAAACCAGTTTCGTAGATGTTTGGGATTAACTAAATCAAGTGCAGTGGCAATAAGAGTATCAACCATATGAGTCGTAGTTGGGGAAAACTGGCGCAAAAAAGCGCGATTGTTGTGACCACCAATGTTCAATTGGATTAAAATCGGGGGAGTACGGTGACAAATTTAGAACGCTCGCGCCGACAGCTTTAATCAGGGGTTGAATCGAAGCAATTTTGTGTGCCGGAAGATTATCCATTCCCTACTACCGCACCTGGCCACAACTGAGGAACTAAACATTTTTCAATAAAAACCTTAAAAGCATCTCCACCCATCGACCCATTTAGGGTCATCACTGCCAAAACTTGTTTTAGACTTACTGCCCCAATAACTGTAACTTTGCAAGAGCGGTAAAACGGTTTTAGATCGTACGCTCTAGTTCCATGAGAACTCCGAGCATGGGTTCGCGTTAAACCCAGTAAAAAACCCGTCTCATCCAGAAATACCAGATTATCGGGTTCTATTTGTTTAACTTGCTCCCAATATTCACTCCTGAGCTTTTGAACTCTGTGCGTCGCCCCTTGACTGCTACGTAAAGTTTTTTTTTCGTGTCAATTGCTCTCTTTGCAATGCGCGACACATCGTACTAGTGCTGACCCATTTCTTATGAGTTTCTCCCCAATATTCGCAGTATTCAGATAAGGTTGCGTCTGGGTCTTTTTCTACCATCAAAGCAAGTTGGGTTTCATATCCTTCTAACTCACTCTTCATGCTTCCACCCTGTTTCCCCGGCTTCACATGGCCTTTTATTTTCTTTTGTTTCAACATTCTCTGGACAAAAGCTTTGCTCACATCAAATCTACTGGCTAACTTCCTAACAGATGTGTTTCCAGACTCGTAGGCTTTGACTACTTTTTCTCTAAATTCGACGGAGTAAGCTTTCATTTTCACGCTTTGATGCACTGACTTTACTGTACTCTAGTTACCTGCGATCTGCTGTACGTAACATCTGAGCGTAACCACTGCCTGCATATGTTTTACAGGCATAAAGTCCGGGCTGTAGCCTGGTAATGGTTCTACTTTTATATCGAGTGCTGCGGCGGCATCTTTGACAAGATGTGAGCGGTGATAAGGAGCCCCGTCCCAAATCAATGTCATTGGGTCAAAAGGGAATTCGGCTTTGAGGGTATTGAGGACATCAATAGTGTTCAGACCATTGGCGGTGTCATCTCGTGATCCGAATAGCGATAAGGCCAAGGCGATCGCCGCCCAAGGAATTGAGCTAGTTCACGGTGATCTAACAGACAGGTAGTCGATTCAGGCTGCAATGATAGGCATCTATGGTGTGTTCAGCGTTCAGCCTAGCTCAGGACAAGGCGCAGCCTCTGGTGTGACTGATGAAGCTGAGATTCGATATGGAAAAACGATCGCAGAAACCGCAATCGCGAACGGCGTTCATCATCTCGTTTACAGTTCTGCAAACGCCGCAGGTGCGACCAAAACTGAAATCGGGCATTTTGATACCAAAAGTGAGATCGAGAAGTACATTCGTAGTCTGAACATCCTAAGCACCATTGTTCGTCCGAGCGCGTTCATGGAAATCTTGACGCTACCCGGCATGGGTCTCGATCAAGGTGAGTTCTCGTTCTTCATGCGACCCAACCAACCGATGCAATTCATTGCGGTTAAGGACATTGGCAAGATTGTTGCTGGAATTTTAGCCGATCCTGCAAAGTTCGGCTCACGAACGATCGAGATAGCTGGCGATACGGTGACGGGGACTGAACTCGCCGAGAAATTCAGTCGGACAGCGGAGCGTCCCATCACCTATCACCGCTTTTCAGACAGCCTGCTTGAGCAGAATGCGTTCCTCGGTGGACTCGCTAAGCTGGTCGATCAAGGGCGGCTAGCGGGCAATGCAGACATCGCTTCGCTTCGAGCAGACTTCCCTGAACTGCTCACAATGGACGAGTGGCTTACGGGCGCTGGAAGACCCGCGCTTCTCGCTGCAATTCAAGCGAACGGCGGCGAGGTCGCACTTCGGTAAAAAGCTGTAAACTTCAATCCTTCAGCGTTAGCTATGCTTACTTAAAGGCGTTGCCTTGCTTGAAAAGCTTAAAAGATTCGGAAGGATCTTGTTTTTAACAAACTGCTCGAATGTTGTGGGTGTTGTTGCTTCCGGGGTTCGTGCTGTGGCATAAACTCCATCCGGATCGCCAAGCGCACGGAATAGATCACCCATTTCGCGCTGAACCTCAGCAGTCGCTCCCATTGCGGCAAACTGCTGCTGGAGCGAGTCGATACTGACTTGAGCATATTCAATCGAATAGCTCAACACTCGTGACAAGATAGCAGATGTTTCAAGCAATGTTAGGTTTTCGGCTCCCATTAAATTACGAGTCCACTGACCTGCCCAACGCTGATCCAGGAGATAAGTAGGTTGGCGTGAAAAAACCAAACTATGTAAAGATAAATAAATACGGAAAATGCATCTACAGAGGTGGCTGAGATATGGGCGTTCGTCTAAGGGTCTTTCTGACTAGTGAGCAAGATAAAACC
>JAESFM010000135.1_pt1 | contig 28249 bp, 20 predicted proteins | sample 9266171 | NCBI WGS metagenome assembly JAESFM01 (sample SAMN14505069, study PRJNA617099) | algae metagenome | isolation source: Hassallia sp. WJT32-NPBG1 and co-occurring heterotrophs from well developed... | place: USA: Mojave Desert, Joshua Tree National Park, California | collected 2006-06-22
CGCTCCCGCAGGTCCACCGACAACGCCTTCGACATGCCCACCAGCCCTCCCGCAGGCGAGCACTGAATCACTTCCCGACAGCCACCGAGGTCACAAGCGATTCAGACAAAGAGAAAACCGCTCTAGGCCTCAGCCGAACAGGAAGTCGCCCGCCGAGAGGGCGGAGCGGGCAAGGCCGGCGAGGGTGAGGCTGTCGCCCTGGCCGAGGTGGATCACCACCCCGCCCGGCCGGTCCGTCGCCGCCGCCAGCACCGCGGCGAAGCCGGTGATGCCGCCGAGGCGGATGGCGTCGACGCCCGGGGTGAAATCTCCGATCCGGTCCGCCCCGCCGCCCGGACCGAAGAGGAACAGGTCTGCCCCCATCCCGCCGAACAGCATGTCATTCCCCGCGCCGCCATCGAGCGTGTCCCGGCCCGCGCCGCCCATCAGCCAGTTGGCCGCGGCATTGCCGGTGATGGCATTGTCGAGCGCATTCCCCTGGCCGATGCGCGTGGTGCCGAGCAGCACCAGGGCCTCGACATGGGCAGGCAAGGTGCAGATGCCGCCCGGCATGTCGGCGAGGAGGGTGTCGGTGCCTTCGCCAGGCGCCTCCACCACCACATCCGCGGCGCTGTCCACCTTGAAGGTATCGTTGCCGGCACCGCCCGCGAGCCAGTCCATCTCGCCGAGGCCGGAGGCGCCGTCCAGCACATCATCCCCCTCGCCGCCGAGGAGCCGGTCCACCCCGCCGCCGCCGACCAGCGTATCGTCCCCCGCGCCGCCGCTCAGCAGGTTCGCCGCGTCATTCCCCGTGATCAGGTTGGCGAGCGCATCGCCCGTGCCGCGCAGGGCGCCGGCCGCCAGCACCAGCACCTCGACATGCGCCGGCAGGACGTAGTCGATGCTGGCGACGACGGTATCCCGGCCCTCGCCCGGCGCCTCCGCCACCTGGTCGCCGCGGTCGTCGGCCTGGTAGAGATCATGGCCGCGTCCCCCGGCCAGCCGGTCGGCCCCCGCCCCACCATCCAGCGTATCGTCGCCATCGCCGCCGGCGAGGCTGTCCGCGCCGGCGCCGCCGACCAGCATATCCGCACCGGCCTCGCCCTGGAGGGTATCGGCCCCGGCGCCTCCGTCCAGCAGGTCGTTGCCATCGCCACCATCGAGGTGGTCGGTACCCTCGCCGCCGAGCAGCGTATCGGCGTCGCCGCCGCCATGGAGCGAGTCATCTCCGTCCCCGCCCTCAAGCCGGTCCGCGCCCGCGCCGCCGATGAGCGTATCCGCCCACGTGCCGCCATAAAGCGTATCGTCCCCGCCCTGGCCCGCCACCAGGTCGCTGCCTTCGCCTCCGTAGATCCAATCGCCGGAGCCGGTGCCGGAGAGCGTGTCGTTCCCCGCCCCGCCGCCGACCGTCGCCGCCTGCTGCGTCGCCGCCAGCAGCAGCACGTCATCGCCGGAGGAGCCGTTGATCTCCTCCATGCCGAGCATCGCCCCCGGCCGGTCGCGCAGGTCGAGCAGCAGGCCGATGCTGGCGGCGCCCCAGCGGTCATAGCCGGCGCCGCCATCCACGCTGTCCGCCGCCACGCCGATATCGGCGAGGGTGATGACGCGCGGCGCCGCCTCCCCGGCCGCGAGCAGCAGCGTGCCGGCGAAGCGGCCATCGGCCTCGCCGAAGATGACATCGTCGCCCTCGCCGCCGAGCAGCCGGTCGGCGCCTCGGCCGCCGACGAGCACGTCATGGCCCGCCTCGCCCATCAGCAGGTCGTCGCCCTCGCCGCCATGGAGCGTATCCGCCGCATCGCCGCCCCGCAGCGTGTCCTGCCCCGCCCCGCCATCGAGCGCGTTGGCCCCGCTGTTGCCGGCCATCAGGTTGTCGAGCTCGTTGCCCCAGCCATTGACGCTGCCGGCGGACTCGGCCAGCACCAGCGCCTCGACATGGGCGGGCAGCGCCCAGGCCCCGGCGGCGACGATGGTGTCGCTGCCCTCGCCCGCCGCCTCCACCACCTGGTCACCGGGGCCGACGCGGTAGATGTCGTTGCCGGCGCCGCCGATGAGCGTATCCGGCCCCGTCCCGCCGGCGATGCTGTCGTCGAAGGCGGAGCCGCGGATCAGGCTGATGGAGACCAGCCGGTCCGTCCCGCCCCAGCCGTCGCGCACCGTGCCCGCGGCGAGATCGGCATCGATGCCCGCCGGGTCGCCGGCATGGTCGGCGCCCGCCCAGCTGCCGCTCCAGGGCGCCCGCAGCGTGTCGTTGCCGGCAAGGCCGCGCATCCAGGTATAGGTGCCGATGGCGACGCCGGTGAGGTCGTCGCCGAGCGCGGATCCCCAGACCGAGGCGATGCCGCGCAGCACATCCACCCCGCCCCACTGGTCGAGGCCGGTGCCGGTGCTGAGGTTGACGGTGACGCCCCGCTCCGCCAGCCCGCCCGCATCGTAGCTGACGGCATCGAGGCCGCCGCCGCCATCGATGGTGTCGTCGCCCGCCCCGCCGCTGAAGCGCTCATCCGCGGGCGAGCCGTGGATGCTGTCGTCACCCGGCCCCGCGGTGACGATCTCGATCGCGGTCAGCCGGTCCGTGCCGCCCGGCTTCAGCACGAAGGGGCCCCGGACGAAGCCGCCCACCATGGCCGTGGTGAGCATGACGGTGATGGAGCCGTCGCCGGCATAGCGCCACTCATCCTGCCCGGCGCGGCCGTCGAAGCTCTTGTTGCCGTTCCGGCCGGAGAGGAAGAGATCGTCCCAGGCCGAGCCCAGCACCGTATCGCCATGGGCCGAGAGCGCGGCGACCCGGCGGATGCCCACCAGCGTGTCGGTGCTGCCCCAGCCATCCTGCGCGGTGCCGCCCATCAGGTCGGCGAAGATGGCCGCCGGGCTCGTCCCGTAGGAGACCTGCACCGCCGTCGTGGCGTTGCCGACGATCCGGTCCGCCCCCGCACGTCCCTCCAGGCTGAGGGCGAAGAAGCCCGCGGCGGCGGCGCTCCCGTCCAGCGTGTCGTCGCCTGCGGTGCCGGCGATCACCTGGATGCCGCTGAAGTGGTCCACCCCGCCGCCCGGCTTCACCACCGTGCCCGCCGCATAGCCGCCGAGGGTGACGGCGACCGGCCCGCCGAGCCCGTCATAGCTCAGCGCATTGCCTGCCCCCGCGCCGCCGGCGATGCGGTCGTTGCCGAGGCTGCCGAGGAAGGTCTCGGCGAGGCTGCCGCCCTGCAGGCTGTCATTCCCTGCCGTCCCGCCGAGGACATAGCCCCCGCCCATGGTGGGGCCCAGGGTGAAGAAGGTGCCGTCGACGAAATCCGCCGTCCCGAGCGAGCCGATGCCGTCGATCCGCAGGGTGAGGTCGGTCGCATCGAGCCGCCCGTTGCGGTCGAGGTCGAGCACCAGCCAGCCGCCGCCCTCCTGCCCGGGCAGCCAGTAGACCTGGTAGGCATCCAGCCGCTGCGCCGGCAGCGCCATCCCGGCGACGGGCGCTGCGACCGGCGCGCCGATGCTGCCGCTGAAGACCAGCGGCCGGGCGACGCCATCCGCCCCGGCATAGGTCCCGGCATCCGCCCCGCTGCCATCGGCCCGGCCGAACCAGGCATTGCTGATGCGCAGCCGGTCCCCCTCCGCCCGGCTGAAGCCGATGACGGTGTCCATCGCCCCGAGGCCGAACCAGCTCGCCTGCCCCATGCCCTGGAGCAGCAGCGTATCGGCGCCCAGCCCGCCCTCCAGCCGGTCGGCACCGAAGCCACCCTGCAGGCTGTCATTCCCGTCGCCGCCCTGCAGCCAGTCATCACCGGCACCGCCCAGCAGCAGGTCGTCCCCCAGGCCGCCGGCCAGCACGTCGCGGCCGGCGCCTCCGTCGAGCACATCGGTCCCGTCGCCGCCATCGAGGCTGTCATCGCCCTCGCCGCCGATCAGGCTATCGAAGCCCGCCCCGCCGGCCAGGCTGTCATTTCCCTCGCCGCCAAGGAGGGTGTCGTCCCCCTCCAGCCCGGCCAGCGCATCCGCGCCGCCGAAGCCCTGGATCCGGTCCGCCCCCGCCGTCCCGGCCAGGCTGTCCGTCCCGCTGGTGCCGAGGAGGGAGAAGGTGCCGGCGACGAAGCTCCCGGCGCCGATCGCCTGCCCCGTCGGCAGGTCGAAGCGCAGCACGAGGTCGGCCGCGCCCAGCAGCCCGTCCCCATCGAGGTCGAGCAACAGCCAGCCGCCCGCCGCCAGCCCCGGCTGCCAGTAGAGGGTGAGGCCCTGGCGCCCCGTCGCGTCCGGCAGCGCCATGCCGGCGACCGGCGCCACCCGCGCCGCCAGAGCCCCGCCGAAGCCGACCGGCAGGCTCGCCCCGCCGGACAGGCCGAAGCTGCCGGTTGGCAGCGGCAGCAGCCCGGTGCCGATCGCCTCGCCCCGCAGCACCAGCAGGTCGCCCTCGGCGGCGTTGAAATCGGTGATGCGGTCGGGGGCGGCGAGGCTGCTGTCGAGCCCGCCGCTGCCCTGCAGGATGAAGCGGTCCGCCCCCGCCCCGCCCGTGAGCAGGTCCGCCCCGGCCCCGCCGAGCAGGGTATCCGCCCCGGCGCCGCCGAGCAGCGTATCCGCCCCGGCGAGCCCCTGCAGCGCATCGGCCCCGGCCCCGCCGGCGAGGCTGTCATCCCCTGCGCCGCCGACCAGCCCGTCATTCCCGCTGCCCGCGGTGAAGCTGAGATGCTCCACCCCCGTCACCCGGGTCCCGGCGATCTGGCTCACCAGCCAGGGCGCCAGCATGTAGAAGCTGACGGCCGCCGTGGCGGCCGAGCGGTCGATCACCGCCCGGTCATTGCCCGCCCCGCCATCGAGCGTATCGGCCCCCGCGCCGCCGACCAGCGTATCGTCGCCGCCGAGGCCGGAGAGGCTGTCCGCCCCATCCGTCCCCTGCAGCAGGTCGGCGCCCGCGGTGCCGGTGAGCGTGGCCATGGAACCCCTTGCCGGCCTGCCGCGGATCGGCACGGCCGGTGCAGGGGCTTTACCCGCCCTTCGCTTAAGAAAGCCCCTATTTCAGCGGGAAGCCGAGGCCGCGGAGCGCCGCCGTGAGCCGGTCGCGCCCGCCCATCGCGGTCAGCCTCTCCAGCCGGCCGATGACGCGCCCGGTCCAACCCTCGGGGTCCATGCCGTTGCGGGCGGAGAAGGCGCCGAGCACGGCGTCATAGGCCGCCCGATGCGCCGCTTCGCCCTCGGCCGCATGGCGCTCCCGGTACAGCACCGCGGCCTGCGGCAGGCGCGGCTTCACCTCGCCCGGATCGGCCGCATAGCCGATGCAGAGGCCGAAGACGCCGACCGCCCCCGGCGGCAGGCCGAGCAGCCCGGCCACGCGCTGGACGTCGTTGCGCAGCGCGCCGATATAGACGGTCGAGAGGCCGAGCGACTCCGCCGCCACCACCGCATTCTGCGCGGCCAGCGCCGCATCCACCGTGGCGACGAGGAAGCTCTCGAGATAGGGCAGCCCCTCGAGCGCCACGCCCTCCGCCTCGCCGAGGCGGGCATTGCGCGAGAGATCGGCCAGCCAGACGAGGAAGAGCGGGCATTGCCGGATATGCCTCTGCCCGCCCGCCAGCTCGGCGAGCGCGGCCCTGGTCTCCGGGTCCTGCACCGCGACCACCGACCAGGTCTGCAGATTGGAGGAGGTCGCGGCCGAGGAGGCGGCGGCCACCAGCGTCTCGAGCGTTCCCTCCGGCAGCGGGTCCGGCCGGTAGGCGCGCACCGAGCGGTGGCCGAGCATCGAGGCGATGGTCTCGTTCCACGGCCCGGCGGGCGGGATGGCATCGCGCCCGTAGCGGGCGGCGAGCGCCTCCGCCTTGCCGGCGGTGGCGGGGGTGAGGCTGTCCATGGGCGGTCTCCGTTTCGCCGCCAGGCTAGCCCCGGCCGCCCCGGCGGCAAGCCCCGTTCAGACCAGGCCGAGCCGCCTCGCCAGCTCCCGGTAGAGCGCCACCTGCGCCCGCACATAGTCCCGCGTCTCCTCCGGTGCGAGCAGCCGGGGGATGGAGCCGACGCGCCGGGTCGCCGTCATCCAGCCCTGATCCTGGCGCAGCCGGGCGAGCGCCGCGGTCCAGGCCGTCACCACCCCGTCCGCCAGGCCGGGCGGGCCGAAGAGCGCATTCCACCCGGCGATGCGCGCCAGCGGCTCCACCTCGGCCTCGCGCGCGGTCGGCACGCCGGGCAGGCTCGGCAGTCGCTCCGCCGTGCCGACCACCAGGGCGCGCAGCTGCCGGTCGGCGATCGCCCCGGCCATGTCGCTGAGGTTGTTGCCGATGAACTGCGCCTGCCCGCCGAGCACCGCCGCCACCGCCTCCGCCCCGCCGCGGAAGGGGATGGCGACTCCGGCATCGATCGGCATGCCGAGGCTGGCGAACATGTGCCGTACCCCGAGGTCGAGCAGCGTCGCCGGCCCGGTGGTGGCGAAGTTCAGCCGCCCCGGCGCCTCGCGCAGCGCCCCGGCGAGGTCGCCGAGCGTCCGCCAGGGCGCATCCGCACGGACGCAGACGACGAAGGGGTTCTCGTCCAGCAGCCCGAGCATGGTGAACTCGTCCCAGGCATAGGTCGTGCGAGGGTCGGTCGCCGGCAGGATGGCGGAGGAGCCGGTGCGGGCCAGCAGCAGGGTCTGCCCGTCCGGCCTGGCCCGCGCCACATGGCTGGTGCCGACCGCGCCCGAGGCGCCGGTGCGGTTCTCCACCACCAGCCCGGCCTGGGGGTTCGGCAGGTGGCGCGGGGCATGTGCGGCCAGCGTCCGCGCCGCGATATCGGCCGCGCCGCCGGCCGAGAAGGGCACGACGAGCGTCACCGGCCGCTCCGGATAGGCGGCCTCCGCCCGGACGGGCAGGATGGGAAGGGCAAGGCCCGCGGCAAGGCTGCGGCGCGTGAGCTGCGGCATGGTGGGTTTCTCCCGGGCGCAGGAGCCTCGTCCGGAGATGGGGCAGCCTAGCGACGGGTGCAGCCCGGGCGCCGATCACGCCATGTTGCGTAATCCTTCCGGCCCATGCTAACGCCGAGGCATGACGTCCGCGAACGGCACGCCGGCAGGCAACTCCCGGCGACCCTCAGCGGCGTTCCCGCGCGGTGTGCGGGGCGCCCTCCCTTTGGGGGAAAACCGCATGGCAGGAGCCTTGCGGCGGGGAAGCATTGCCTTGGCGCTGCTGCTGGTGGCAGCGCCGCTCGCCACCGCCTCCGCCCGATCCTCGCACCGGCCCGCCGCGCGCGGCGAAACCGCCGAGCCCCGCCTGCCGGATGCGCCGCAGGAGCTCATCCCGCCCGCCATGGCAACCGCCATGCCGGGCTCGCCCCGCGCCGCCTGCCTCACCGCCGCGCGCCGGGCCGAGCGGGTGCACGGCCTGCCGCAGGGCCTGCTGGTCGCCATCGCCCTCTCCGAGAGCGGGCTGCATGCCCACGCGCTGAACATCGCCGGCCGCTCCTATTTCCCGGAGGACCTGCCGACCGCACGCCGCCTCGTCGCCCAGGCGCCAGCCCGGCACAGCATCATGGCCGGCTGCGTGCAGGTGAATGCGCGGGTGCATGCCCGCGGCGCCGACTGGCCGCTCGACCCGGTGCGGGCGACCGACTGGGCCGGTGGCCTGCTGCGCCGCTGGTACACCGAGACCGGCGCCTGGGAGGAGGCGATCCGCCGCTGGCATGGCGGCTCGCACGCTTCCTCGCAGCGCGTCGTCTGCCGGGTGCGGGCCAAGCTCGAGGTGACGGCCCCCGGCTCCACCCTGCTGCGAGGTCGGCCCTGCCATGAGGCCGAGACACTGCAGGCCCGCCGCAATGGCGCAACCCTGCTCGAAGTCGCCGAGATGCAGGACAGCGCGAACTGAGGCTTCGCCTCGCCTGATCCTGGCGGCGTTACTTTCCTAGAACGAGATCAGTCGTCGCAACGCCGTTATCCCGTGGCTGAATCAACCCACGCGTCTTTCCATGCGATTGCGCACGAACAAGCGAGACAAAGCGCGACCACAATAGGGGGACAATACTTTCTCGCACTTTCGAAATGTTTGTAACATGCGAGGTGGTTCAGCGAGTTTATTTCATTCCGTCCCAATGCGACTTCTGCGCGACACGCGCATTTTCGTGCGCGCTGTAACGCGGTCGTCACAGCGGCAGCGGGCAACGGAGGCATTCGTCGGGGCTTCGGATAAGCGGGGGCAAGGAATCCGCCGATGCATGGTCACCGATCTGTTCTTTTAGTTGTCGAAGACGACTTCCTCGTCCGTCTGACGCTCGTCGATGCGCTGAGCGACATGGGCTTCGAGGTGCTGGAGGCGGAGGATGCGCGCGCCGCGCTGTCGCTGCTCTGCGACCATCCCGAAATCGACCTCATGCTGACCGACATCAACCTGCCCGGCGGGTCGGACGGATTCGCCCTGGCTCGCGCCGCGCGGGTGATCCGCACCGGGCTGCCGATCATCTATGCCTCGGGTCGCTACAACCGCGCGGAGCCGCAGCAACAGGTCGCCGGCTCGCGCTTCATCGCCAAGCCCTTCACGCCGACGCTCGCCGTCGCGGTGATCGCCGAGCTGCTGCGCGGCGAGGCGTCGCATGGCCAGTACCGGCCGGAACAGGTCGAGGCGAACCGCCGCATCTGACGGCGGTCCTTCCCCGGCAACGCCTCAGTTCACCGCCCGGTCCACCGAGCGTCCCAGCCGCTCCACGGGCCCGCGCGGCGGGTCCACCGTGTCGCGCAAGCGCTCACCCGCCCGGTCGAGGCTCCGCCCGGCCCGCTCGCCCGGGCCCTCGCGCTGGCAGGCGGCCAGGGTCATGGTCAGCATGGCGGGGATCAGCAGCAGGCGAATCAGCGTCGTCATGCAATCCTCTGTCACGATTTCGGTCGTTGCTTCATCGCCGGAGCGGCACGAAAGTTCTTCGGGGGAGGGGAGAATGCTGGACCTGACGGGAAAGGTAGCGGTCGTCACCGGCGCGGGCTCGGTCGGGCCGGGCTGGGGCAACGGCAAGGCGACGGCCGTGCTGCTGGCGCGCCGCGGCGCCCGGATCTTCGCCATCGACATCGCGCCGGAGGCCGTCGCCGAGACCGGCTCGATCATCGCCGGCGAGGGCGGCACCTGCGCCACCCATGTCTGCGACATGCTGGATGCCGCGGCGGTGGAGGCCGCCGTCGCCGCCTGCCGGGCGCAGTACGGCCGCATCGACATCCTGGTGAACAATGTCGGCGGCTCGCATCCCGGCGGGCCGGTCGACATGCCGGAGGAGGTCTGGGACCGTCAGGTCGACTTCAACCTGAAGACGCCCTTCCTGGGCTGCAAATACGTGTTGCCCGTGATGGAGGAAGGCGGCGGCGGGGCGATCGTCAACATCTCCTCCGTCGCCGCGCTGCGCATGTCGGCCGGGCGGCCGCATGTCGCCTATTCGGCGAGCAAGGCGGGCGTCATCGCCTTTTCGAAATCCGTTGCCCTGGCTTATGCGCGCAAGGGAATCCGCTGCAACACGGTGATCCCCGGGCTGATGCACACGCCGCTGGTGGAGCACCGCCTGGTGCGCCAGCTCGGCGCCAATGACGCCGAGGCACTGATCGCACGGCGCCATGCGAGCGTCCCGGTCGGACAGATGGGCAGCGGCTGGGACGTGGCCCATGCCGTGCTCTTCCTCGCCTCGGAGGAGGCGAGGTACATCACCGGCGCCGAGCTCGCGGTCGATGGCGGCTTCACCGCCGCCGGGCCGGTGTGAGCTCCGCGCGACGCCGCCACGCGGCGCTTGCTTACGGCCGCAGCGCCTCGGCCGGGGACCAGCCGCGCTCCAGCCGCTTGCAGAGCCGGCGGTAGTCGATGCCGGTCGCGGCGGCGGCGGCGGCGAGGCTCACCATCCGCCCGCGATAGGGGATGAAATGCCGCGGCGTCCCGCGCCGGGGCGGCGAGCGCTTCCAGGCGCAATTGGCCGGCGAGAAGCCGCGCGCCTCGTTCAGCCGCACCAGCCGGTGGTCCGGGCTCGGCCGCTTACCGAGATCCTCCAGGAAGGCCGCGTAGCCGCGCCCGCCGCCGGCCTGCCAGCGCCGGCAGACCGAGGCGTCCTGCTGCCGGTGCAGCAGCGCCTGCCAGACATGGTATTCCGGCGCGACCCGGCCGCCGGCCTTGCCGCCATGGCGGTACTGCCGCTCGCGCGAGGCATCGTCGCGCAGGCAGCCGCAGCTCAGCGTCGTGCCGGCCTTCAGCCGGTCCTCCCGCACCGTGGCGCTGCCGCCGCATTCGCAATCGCAAAGCCAGCGGCGCCGCGCGAAGCGGCCGCGCCAGAAATAGGGGCTGTCCTCATGCGATACCACGAGGCGGCCAAAGCGGAGGCCGCTGCGGATCGTACCAGTCGCCATGCGTGCGTTTCCTGCCAAGCTCAGAGATGACGATCTTGGGACAGCGGCCGCGAAATCACCCCTCACATGCCGCGAAGGAAGCTTGGCTCAAGGAGGGTTGATACCGGGTTAAGAACGGCTCGGCCGGCGGACGGGATCTGGTAGGGGCGGCCGGACTCGAACCGGCAAGGCCTTGCGGCCGGGGGATTTTGAGTCCCCTGTGTCTACCATTCCACCACGCCCCCGCGCGGAGGCGGATAGCACGGAATGCGGCCCGCTGCGAAGCCGGGGCGCGGTGCCGGGGCGCGATGCCGGGCCACGCTTGCCAGCCGCCGGCCCGCATTGTTCAGTCAGCGGCAGGAACGACCGGAGGATACGCCGTGCCCATCTCCCGCCGGACCCTGCTCGCCGCGCCCGCGCTGCTCCCCGGCCTGGCCCGTGCCCAGGCCTGGCCCGACCGCCCCGTCCGCCTCGTCGTGGCCTTCCCCGCCGGGACGGTGACGGACACGCTGATGCGCCACCTGTCGGAGCCGCTGGCCCGCGAGCTCGGCCAGCCGGTCATCATCGACAACCGCCCGGGCGGCAGCGGCGTGGTCGGCACCGAGAGCGTCGCCCGCGCGGCACCGGACGGCCTCACCTGGTGCGTGCTGAGCGTCACCAACGGCGCGCTGAACACCTATCTCGTCCCGCGCCTCTCCTACGACCCGCTGAGGGACTTCGCCCCGGTCGGCTACGTCGCCGACACCGCCTATATCCTCGTCGTCCCGGCGGCGAGCCCGGCGCGCGACCTCCAGGGCTTCATCGACCTGGCGAAGCGCAGGCCGCTCACCTTCAGCTACGGCAATGCCAGCGCCCGCATCGCCTCGGCGATGCTCGCCCGCCTGGGCGGCGCCGAGATGACGGCCGTGCCCTATCGCGGCGGGCCGGAGGCGTTGACCGACGTCATCGCCGGCCGCATCGACAGCACCTTCACCGACTTCGCCGCCGGCATGCCGCAGGTGCGGGAGGGGAAGGTGCGGGCGCTCGCCGTCACCTCGCCCGAGGCCTTCGCGCTCGCACCCGAGATCCCGCCGGTGGCAAGCCTGCTGCCGGGCTATGCCGTCTCCGCCTGGTTCGGCATGGGCGTCCCGGCCGCGACGCCGGCGCCGATCGTGGCGCGGGCCAATGCCGCGATGAATGCCGCGCTGGCCGCGCCGGACTTCATCGAGAAGGTCGGCCGCCTCGGCTACGTGCCCCGCGGCTCGACGCCGGAGGCCTTCCACGCCTTCCTCCGGAGCCAGATCGAGGAGATGACGGCGCGGGCGAAGGAGGCGGGGCTGGAGCCGGGCTGACGCGGCTACTCCTTCATCGCCTCGAAGAGCAGGAACTGCAACCGGGCCTGGGCCGGGTTGCCGAGCACGGCCGCCAGCCGCTCCGCCAGCACCGGCACCAGCGGCTCGGGCTCGATGCCGCGCGCCCGCAGCATCTGCCCGCTCGGATTGCCGAGCAGCAGCCCGGCGGCGAAGAGCGGAAGGTCGGGGACCGGCTGCTCCATCCGCAGCAGCTCGGCCCGGAAGCCGCCGAAGCCCGCCTCCAGCGCCAGCGCCTTCGCCGCGTCCCAGCTCGTCATGCTGGCGGCGATGTCGAAGACGCCGGCCTCGCCCAGATGCGCGGAAACCAAATCGCCCGCAACCTGGGCAAAGGGATTGGCCGCTCGCTCATCCCAGGTGGTGAAGAGGAAGCGCCCGCCCGGCCGCAGCACGCGCCGGGCCTCGCGGAAGGCGGCCGCCCGGTCGGGGAAGAACATCACCCCGAACTGGCAGAGCACGAGGTCGAAGGCCGCATCCGGGAAGGGAAGGGCCTGTGCATCCGCCTGCCGCACCGCGACGTCGGCGCCGGGCGGCAGCAGGGCCGCGCCGCGATCGAGCATCGCCGGCGACAGGTCGGTCGCCGTCAGCACGGCACCGGGCGGCAGCAGCGGGGCGAGGCGCCGCGTCGCCTGGCCGGTGCCGGCGGCCGTCTCCAGAACCTGCATCGGCCGCAGCGCGGCGACGCGCGCCGCCACCGCCTCGGCCGGCCCGGCGAACATGACCGGCGCCATGCCGCGCTCGTAGAGGTCGGGGATGCCGCCGCCGAAATCCGCCCGGATATCCGTCATGACGCTGCCCTCGCCGCCCACGGATGGTGGGCGGCGGGCAGCGCCGGCAGCAAGCGGATTCGCCGCCGCTCAGCGCGGCGGCACCAGCCGCAGCACCAGCGCCCCGAGCAGCCCCGCCATCACCGAGCCGGCGAGAATGCCGATCTTCACCTCCGCCTGCAGCAGCGGCTGGCCCTCGAAGGCGAGCATGCCGATGAAGAGGCTCATGGTGAAGCCGATGCCGCAGAGCAGCGCCGTCCCCAGCAGGTGCCCCCAATGCGCGTCCACCGGCATGTCCGCCCAGCCGAGCTTGATCGCCGCCGCCGCCGCGCCGAAGACGCCGATCAGCTTGCCCAGCAGCAGCCCGAGCGCCACGCCGAGGGTCAGCGGGTCGGTCAGCGCCTCCAGGGTCAGGCCGTCGAAGGAGACGCCCGCATTGGCGAAGCCGAAGACCGGGACGATGAGGAAGGCGACCGGCATGTGCAGCGCATGCTCCAGCCGGTGCAGCGGCGAGGCCGCCAGGTCGTCCGCTCCGCCCGGCCGGTTGCGCAGCGGGATGGTGAGGGCGAGCACCACGCCGGCCACCGTCGCATGCACGCCGGAGCGGAGCGTCAGCCACCAGAGCACCGCGCCGAGCAGCAGGTAGGGCAGGAGCCGGCATACCCCCGCCCGGTTCAGCCCGACCAGGACGAGCGAGACGAGCCCGGCGAGGCCGAGGAAGGGCAGGGCGATCTCGCCCGTGTAGAAGACCGCGATGATGGCGACCGCGCCGAGGTCGTCGAGGATGGCGAGCGCCGTCAGGAAGATGCGGAGCGAGGTCGGCACCCGCGGGCCGAGCAGCGCCAGCACCCCGAGCGCGAAGGCGATGTCGGTCGCCGCCGGGATGGCCCATCCCCGCAGCGTCTCCGGGTTGCCCGCATTGAAGGCCACGTAGATCAGCGCCGGCACCGCCATGCCGCCCGCCGCGGCGATGCCGGGCAGGATGCGCCGCCCCCAGCCGGCAAGCTGCCCGTCCAGCATCTCCCGCTTGATCTCGAGCCCGACCAGCAGGAAGAACACCGCCATCAGCGCGTCATTGATCCAGTGCAGCAGGCTGAGCGGGCCGAGATAGGTCTCGAGCGCGCCGAAATAGACCGCGGAGAGCGGCGAATTGGCCAGGACGAGGGCGAGCAGCGCCGCCGCCATCAGCACCAGCCCGCCCGAGGCACTGTTGTCCAGGAAGTCCCGCAGCATCGAGCGAGCTCGGCGCGAGGCGGGCCTCACGGGCATGTCCGGCATTGGCAGGGCTCCTTCGGGGTCGGCGATGCTGAGCCGTGCTGCCGAAATTAGGGAAGAAAGGCAATCCGCCCCGGCTGACATCCGCGCCAGCCTTCGGCTGGCACCGGCGTTGCATCGCCGTCCGCCCATGCCGGCGCCCGGCTCGGGCGATGCAAGCACGGGCCTGCGCCGGCTGCATACCTGCTGTAAGCGCTCCCTCAGATCGTCCCACCCAGGACCTCCGGAAGCTCTCGATGCCGCTGCACGTCGCCCTGAACCACGCTACCCGCTACAGCTACGAGCGCGCCATCACGCTCGGGCCGCAGACCATACGCCTGCGCCCGGCGCCGCATGCCCGCACGCCGGTTGTCAGCTACGCGCTGAGCATCGAGCCGCGGCCGCATTTCCTGAACTGGATGCAGGACCCGCAGGGCAACCACCTGGCGCGCGTCGTCTTCCCCGCGCGGGTGACGCATTTCGAGGTGACGGTGGACCTCGTCGCCGACATGGCGACGATCAACCCCTTCGACTTCTTCCTCGAGCCCGAGGCGGAGACCTGGCCCTTCAGCTACGACCCGGTGCTGAAGCAGGAGCTCGCCCCCTTCTGCCGGACGGAGCCGGCGGGGCCGCTGCTCCAGGCCCTGCTCGCCGCCATCCCGCGCCAGGAGGAGCCGACCGTCGACATGCTGGTCGGGCTGAACCGCATGGTGCAGGAGCGCACCGCCTATGTGGTGCGGCTGGAGCCGGGCGTCTGGACGCCGGAGGAGACGCTCGGCAACGGGCGCGGCTCCTGCCGCGACAGCGCCTGGCTGCTGGTGCAGGTGCTGCGGCACCTGGGCTACGCGGCGCGCTTCGTCTCCGGCTACCTGATCCAGCTCGTCGCCGACCAGAAGCCCGTCACCGGCCCCGAGGGCCCGGCCGGCGACGTCACCGACCTCCACGCCTGGGCCGAGGTCTACCTGCCCGGCGCCGGCTGGATCGGGCTCGACGCCACCTCCGGCCTGATGGCAGGAGAGGGGCACATCCCGCTCGCCGCCAGCCCGGAGCCTGCCTCGGCCGCGCCGATCACCGGCCTGGTCGAGAAGGCGGAGGCCGAGTTCGGCTTCGCCATGGCGGTGACGCGGGTGCGCGAGACGCCGCGGGTGACGAAGCCCTACACCGAGCGGCAGTGGCAGGACATCCTCGCCCAGGGCGAGCAGGTGGAGCGGGCGCTGAAGGCGGGCGATGTCCGCCTGACCATGGGCGGCGAGCCGACCTTCGTCGCCGCCGGCGACATGGACGCGCCGGAATGGAACACCGATGCGCTCGGCCCCACCAAGCGCCGCCATGCCGGGCGCCTGCTCCGCCGTCTGGCCGGGCTCTGGTCCCCGGGCGCCGCGCTGCAATACGGCATGGGCAAGCAGTATCCCGGCGAGCAACTCCCGCGCTGGGCGCTGCACGCCCATTGGCGGCGTGACGGAGAGCCGGTCTGGAGGGACCCCGGCCTCCTCGCCTCGGACGACGACACCGACACGGCGACGGCGGCGGATGCCGCCCGCTTCGCCGGGATGCTCGCCGAGCGGCTCCAGATCGGCCCCTCGCTGGTCAATCCGGCGCATGAGGACATCCACTACTACCTGTGGCGGGAGGGGCGCCTTCCCGCCAATGTTGTCGCCGAGGATGCGAAGCTGCGCGACCCGCTGGAGCGCGCCCGCCTCGCCCGCGTGTTCGGGCAAGGTTTGGCCGCCCCGGTCGGCAGCGTCCTGCCGCTGCGCCGGGTGATGGAGGGCGGCCAGCGCCGCTGGCAGTCCGGCCGCTGGTTCTTCCGCGACGGCATCCTCTTCCTCATCCCCGGCGACAGCCCGATCGGCTTCCGCCTGCCGCTGGAGAGCCTGCCCTGGGTCGACCCCGCCAGGATCGAGGCCGAATTCGAGGCCGACCCGATGGCGCCGCAGGGGCCGCTGCCGCCGCATGCCAAGCTGGCACGGCGGGCGATGCCGGCTGATCCCGCGCCGCAGGGCGCCATCGAGCGGCCGCGCGGCCCGAGCACCATGGGCGCCGGCGCCGAGGGCTTCCGCCCGGTGCCGCAGGACCTGCCGGTGGCCGGCGAGGGCGAGCCGGGCCTCGTCCGCACCGCGCTCACGGTCGAGGCGCGCGACGGCAGGATCCATGTCTTCTACCCGCCGCTGATGGCGGCCGAGGATTGGCTCGACCTCACCGCCGCCGTGGAGGCGACGGCGGCCGAGGCCGGGCGCAAGGTGGTGCTGGAGGGCTACCTCCCGCCCCGCGACGAGCGGCTGCTGAGCTTCTCCGTCACCCCCGATCCGGGCGTGATCGAGGTGAACATCCACCCGAGCGCCTCCTGGGCCGAGCATGTCGAGCGGACGGAGGTGCTCTACGAGGAGGCCCGGCAGCTCGGCCTCTCGGCGGAGAAATTCATGCTCGACGGCCGCCATGTCGGCACGGGGGGCGGCAACCATGTGGTGATGGGCGCCGCCTCGCCCGCCGACAGCCCCTTCCTCCGCCGCCCCGATTTGCTGAAGAGCCTGCTCGGCTTCTGGCACAACCATCCGAGCCTCTCCTACCTGTTCAGCGGCCTCTTCATCGGCCCGACCAGCCAGCACCCGCGCGTCGACGAGGCTCGGCAGGACGCCATCGCCGAGCTGGAGGTCGCCTTCAGCAAGATTGAGCCGGGCAAGGAGACCCTGCCCTGGCTGGTGGACCGCCTCTTCCGCAACCTGCTCGCCGACATGACCGGCAACACCCACCGCACCGAGTTCTGCATCGACAAGCTCTTCGCGCCCGAGACCAGCTCCGGCCGCCTCGGCCTAGTCGAGTACCGCGCGCTCGAGATACCGCCCCATGCGCGGATGTCGGCGGCGCAGATGCTGCTGATGCGGAGCGCCATCGCCGCCTTCTGGCAGCATCCCTATGAGCGCCACCTGGTCCGCTGGGGCACCCGGCTGCATGACGAGTTCATGCTGCCGCATTACGTCGAGCAGGACTTTTACGAGTCGCTGGACGAGCTGCGCGGCCTCGGCTTCCCGCTCGATGCGGCTTGGTTCGCCCCGCACCTCGAATTCCGCTTCCCGAGGATCGGCGGGGTCACGCTGCGCGGCACGACGATCGAGCTGCGCCACGCCCTCGAGCCCTGGCATGTGCTGGGCGAGGAGCCGGCCGCCGGCGGCACCGCCCGCTATGTCGACAGCAGCACGGAGCGCCTGCAGGCCCGCGTGGCGGGCTGGGTCGCGGAGCGCTATACCCTGGCCTGCAACGGATTCGAGGTGCCGCTGGTGCCGACCGAGACCCAGGGCGAGTATGTCGGCGGCATCCGCTTCAAGGCCTGGGACCCGCCCTCGGCCCTGCACCCGACCATCCGCGCCCAGGGGCCGCTGGTGTTCGACCTCTATGACCGCTGGGCTGGGCGCAGCCTCGGCGGCCTCACCCATCATGTCGTGCATCCGGGCGGCCGCAGCTACGACACCCTGCCGGTGAACGCCAACGAGGCGGAGGCGCGCCGCCGCACCCGCTTCCAGCCCTTCGGCCACACGCCGGGGCCGATGGCGCCGCCCGCCGCCGTGCCGGCGCGGGAGGCGCCGCGCAGCCTCGACCTGCGGCGGGTGGGGTAGGGTGGAGGCCGGGGCCCCGCTCGACGAGATGGTGGATGGCGCCGGCGGCTTCCGGCCGCATTGGCGCCCGCTGCTCGGGGCGCTGGCCGATCTGGGGCGGGAGGCGCTGGCCGAGCGCGCCCTCCTCATCGACCGCTTCTTCGCCGATGAGGGGGTGACGAGCCTGTTCGCTCCGCAGGACGGCGCCGCCACCTGGCGCTGCGACCCGGTGCCGCTGATCCTGCCACCCGCCGAATTCGACGCGCTGGAGGCCGGCCTCGCCCAGCGCGCCACCCTGCTCGAGGCGGTGCTGCAGGATGTCTACGGCCCGCAGCGCCTGCTGGCCGAGGGCGCCCTTCCCCCCGCCCTGGTCCAGGCCAACCCCGCCTTCCTCCGCCCCTGCCGCACGCCGGAGGGCCGCCGCGACGGCCCGCTGCTGACCCTCTATGCCGCCGACCTGGTCCGTGCGCCGGATGGCGACTGGCGCGTCGTCGCCGACCGCACGGCGAGCCCCACAGGCCTCGCCCGTGTGCTGGAGAACCGCCGCGTCCTCTCCCGCCACATGCCGGAATTCCTCCGCTCGCGGGAGCTGCGCCAGCACGGCCCCTTCTTCGACCTCTGGCAGGATGCGCTGCAGGGCCTCGCCCCCGGCGGCAACCCGAGGATTGCCCTGCTGACCACCGGCCATGCCGGCCCGCTCTGGTTCGAGCAGGTGATCCTCTCGCGCGAGCTGTCCTGCGCCCTGGTCGAGGGCGGCGACCTCAGCGTGCGCGACGGCGTGCTCTACCTGAAGACGCTGCGCGGCCTGCAGCGCGTCGATGTCCTGCTGCGCCGCCAGGATGGCCGCACCATCGACCCGCTGGAGCTCGAGTCCAGCATGGCCCATGGCGTCGCCGGCCTGCTGGATGCCGCCCGCGGCGGCGCGGTGAAGATCATCAACGACCCGGGCGCGGGCTGCGTCGAGGCGCCCGGCCTCGCCGCCTTCCTGCCCCGCCTCGCCCCGCGGCTGATCGGCGAGGCGCTGCGCCTCGCCGGCGCCCGCACCCTCTGGCTCGGCGAGGCCGCCCCCCTCGCCGAGGCGGATTACGATGGCTGGCTGGTGCGCCGCGCCGTTGACGGCACCGTCCGCTCGCTCCGCCCCGCCGAGCTCGACCGGCAGGCGCGCGCCGCCCTCCTCGCCCGCATCGCCGCCGCGCCGCAGGATTACGCCCTCTCCGAGGTGATCCGCCCCTCGGTCGCCCCCTGCGTCGGGACGGCGGGGCTGACGCCGCGGCCGGTGATGCTCCGCCTCTTCCTCGTCTTCGACGGCGCGCGCTGGCGGGCACTGCAGGGCGGCCTCGCCCGGGTGCTGGACGCGGCCGATGGCCCGGCGATCACCAAGGATGTCTGGATCGCGGTCGAGGAGGGCGCCGCCATCCAGGGCCCGCACGGCATCGCCGCCGCACCGCTCGCCATCCGCCGCACCGCCGGCGAGCTGCCGAGCCGCGTCGCCGACAATTTCTTCTGGCTCGGCCGCTACCTGGAGCGGCTGGAGAGCGCCGCCCGCCTGCTGCGCGCCGGGGCCAGCCGCCTCGGCCGCCCAACGCCGACGCCGCGCGAGCTGGCCGAGCTGAAGAGCCTGATCGCCTGCCTGGTCCGCGCCGAGCTGCTGGATGCCGAGACGGCCCAGGGCGGCGTGCATGGCCTCGGCGCCCGCGCCCTCACCCGCGCCCTGCTGCAGGCGATGCGGGAGGGCGGCCCGGTCGCCGGCCTGCTCGCCCGCGTCGCCCACCTCGCCGAGCTGCTGCGCGACCGGCTGACGGGCGAGATGCAGCATGCCCTCCACCAGGGCCTCCGCCAGCTCGCCGTCCAGCTCCGCCCGGTGCCGCCCAAGGGAGGGGAGGGGCGGGAGGAGATGCTCGGCCTCGAGCGGCTGACCGAGCTGGGCAATGGCATCCTCTCCTTCGCCGCGACCGTCGCCGGGCTGGCCGCCGAGAACATGGTGCGTGGCGGCGGCCGGCTCTTCCTTGACCTCGGCCGGCGGGTGGAGCGGGCCCAGGCCATCGCCGCCGAGATCGCCCGCGCCCTCGACCAGCCGGGCGCCGCGACGCAGCCGGCGCGGCTGGAGCCGGGGCTGCGCCTGGCGCTGGAGCTGCGGGATTCCGTCATCACCTACCGCAGCCGCTACCTGACGGCGCTCCAGGCCGGGCCGGTGCTCGACCTCGTGCTGGCGGATGAGGGGAATCCACGCGGCCTGGCTTTCCAGCTCGCCGCCGCCCGCGACATGCTGGTGGACCTCGACGGCGATGCCGCATCGCCCCTCGGCCAGGCGGCCGGGCAATTGCTGGAGGAGGCGCGGGCCATGGTGCGGGATGTCGCGGCGGCGCCGGTGCAGGCGGCGCTCGCCCTGCCGCCCCGGCTGCTGGTGATGGAGGGCGCCATCGCCGCCCTCTCCAACCGCATCGCCCGGCGCTACTTCACCCTGCTGCCGGCGGCGCAGAGCCTCGGCCCCTCGGCCCCGGGCGGCCGGCTGCGCGGCGCGGCGTGATCTACCGGGTCCGCCACAGCACGCGCTATGCCTATGGCAGCACGGTCGACCTCGCCGCGCATCTGCTCCACCTGATCCCCCGCGCCCTGCCGGGCCAGCGCGTGCTCCAGGCCTCGGTCACGGCGACGCCCGCCCCCTCCCGCCGGCGGGATGCGCTCGACCATTTCGGCAATCATGCCACTTGGCTCTTCCTCGATGAGCCGCATGCCGCCTTCGAGGTGGTGGGGGAGGCGATGGTCGATGTCGGCTTCGGCGCCCCGCCGCCGGCCGCGGCGACGCCCGCCTGGGAGCGGGTGGCGGCGATGGCCCGCGCCGGCGGCCCGGCCGGCTGGCAGGCTGCGGAATTCGCCTTCGGCAGCCCGATGGTCCGGGTGGAGCCTGCCGCCCGCGCCTATGCCGCGCCGAGCTTCCCCGCCGGCCGGCCGGTGCTGGAGGGGCTGCTCGACCTCAACGCCCGCATCCGGCGGGACTTCGCCTATCGCCCCGGCGCGACCAGCCTGGCGACGCCGGTGGCCGAGGTGCTGGCCCGGCGAGAGGGGGTCTGCCAGGACTTCTCCCATGTGATGATCAGCGCGCTCCGGGCGCTCGGCCTGCCGGCGCGCTACGTCTCCGGCTATATCCGCACCCGCCCGCCGCCGGGCACGCCCCCCGGCCAGCCGCGCCGCCGCGGCATCGACCAGTCGCATGCCTGGGTCGGCTGCTGGCTCGGCCCGCAGCATGGCTGGGTGGATCTCGACCCGACCAACGGCACAATGGTGCGCGACGAGCACCTCGTCGTCGGCTGGGGGCGCGACTATGGCGATGTCAGCCCGGTCAACGGCGTGGTGCTCGGCGGCGGCGAGCACAGCCTCGGCATCGCGGTCGACCTGGAGCCTGTCGCGGTGGAAGCGGCGGGGTGGGGCGTGACGGACCGGGCCCGCCCGGGCTGATGACATCCCGCTTGCCGGGGCGGTACTAGGCATCCTGGTTCGGAGCGGCGGGACGGACCCCGTCGCATGCTCCGGCAGGGAGTGGGACGGGATGCCGGAGCAGGGTCGCGGGTTGTTGCCCGGATTGCACGGGTTGCGCGCGGTCGCCGCGCTGATGGTGCTGTTCTACCACCTGCATGCCATCCCCAACCTGGCGGTGCCGGCGGCCCTGCCGTGGATCGCCACGCATTTCGGCCTCGGCGTCCATCTCTTCTTCGCGCTTTCGGCCTTCGCCCTGGCCTGGGCGAACCCGCACATGGCCGAGCGGCCCGGGCCCTACCTCGTGAAGCGGTTCTTCCGCATCGCGCCGCTCTACTATCTCGTTCTGGCCGTGGTCCTGACGCGCGCGGGATGGCCAGGTCTCGAGCGCTTCGCCGCGGAGGTGACCTTCACCTTCAACCTGGTGCCGGGCTGGCATGGAGGGCTGGTCCCGGCCGGCTGGACCGTCGGCGCGGAGATGCTGTTCTACCTCGTCCTGCCGCTGCTCATGCGGATCCGGACTGTCGCTGGCATGGCCGCGGCAACCGTGGTTGCGATGCTCTTCTCCGGCGCAGCGAGGTGGCTGCTCACCGAATGGATGCCTGGCAGCGACTACAGCCTGGTCTCCATCGCCGGCAATATCTCGATTTTCGTCACCGCCCTGCTCGCCTTCCGCATCTTCGAGCGCGTGCGCGGCACGCCCGTCGCCGGCCGCGTCGCTGCGCTCGCCGCCGCCACGGCCCTTGGCCTGCTGGCCCTGCTGCTTTCCTCCGCGGCATGGGTCTTGGACGGCCCCGGCGATGCCCGGGTCCTGGCCTTCGGCTGTGCCTTCGCCGCGGCATGCCTGTGGCAGGCGCTGCGGCCTTCCCTGCCGATGCGATGCCGGCCCGCGCTGTGGCTGGGGGAGCGAAGCTACAGCATCTACCTCTCGCATTTCCTGCTGATCCTGGCGCTGCGTCCGGCCTATGGCTGGATCCTCGGCATCCTCGGCCAGGGCGGAGCGGCCTACCTGGCCTGCGCCGCCGTCACCTTGCCGCCGCTCTGCCTCGCCGCGGCGCTCGGCTACCGGTTCGTGGAGGTCCCGGGCATGGCCTTCGGCCGGCGGCTGCTCGCACGCAAAGCGGAGCGGGCCGGCCGGGAAGGCTTCGCGTCATCGCCGCGCGGCGGGGCCTGAGACCGCCGGTCACCCATGGCCATCGCCGGGAGGTGTCCCCGATATCGACGATCGAGGACGATGAGGGCCGCTTGCGCCCGACCGAGACCGCCGCGCGGCTCATGGAACCATCCGAAGCACGGCGCGTCTCGCCCGCGCCTTACGGCCCCGACGAGGTCCCGATGAAGCTCTTCCACTGCCAGGCCTGTGCCCAGGTCCTCTACTTCGAGAATGTCCGCTGCGAGCGCTGCGGCCATGCCCTCGGCTACCTGCCTGGCGAGACCGAGCTTTCCGCCCTCGAGCCGCTCGAGGCCGCCGGGGAGGGCACGCCGCTCTGGCGCCCGCTCGCCGGCTCGGGCAAGACGGCGCGCCTTTGCTCCAATGCGCAGTACGAGGCCTGCAACTGGCTGGTCGATGCCGATTCGGCCGAAGGCTTCTGCACGGCCTGCCGGCACAACCGCACCGTCCCCGATCTTACGGACCCGGCCAACCTCCTCGCCTGGCAGCGCTGGCAGAGTGCGCTCCACCGGCTGGTCTATACCCTCGGCCGGCTCGGCCTGCCGCTCGCCAACCGCGCCGACGACCCGGAGCGCGGCCTCGTCTTCGACGTGCTGGCCGACCCGCCCGGGGCGCCGAAGGTGCTGACCGGGCATGACGAGGGAATCGTAACCCTCGCCCTCTCCGAAGCCGACGATGCCGAGCGCGAGCGCCGCCGCACCGCCATGGGCGAGCCCTACCGCACCCTGCTCGGCCATGTGCGGCACGAGACCGGGCACCATTACTGGAACCTGCTGGTGCGCGATGCCGGCCGGCTGGAGGAGTGCCGCGCGGTCTTCGGCGACGACAGCCGGGATTACGGCGAGGCGCTGAAGGCCCACTACGCCAACGGTGCGCCCCCCGACTGGCAGGAGGCCTATGTCAGCGCCTACGCGACGGCCCACCCTTGGGAGGATTTCGCCGAGACCTGGGCGCATTACCTGCACATCGCCGACACGCTGGAAATGGCGGCCGCCTTCGGCCTCCGCATCCGCCCGCGGCTGCCCCAGGCCGAGGCGACGGCGGCCGCGGTGCTGGCGGCGAAGATCGACTTCGACCCCTACGGCCCGGTGACGATCGAGGAGATGATCGAGGCCTGGCTGCCGCTGACCTATGCGGCGAACAGCCTCAACCGCTGCATGGGCGCGCCGGACCTCTACCCCTTCGTCCTGTCGGCGCCGGCCATCGCCAAGCTCAGCTACATCCACAGGCTGGTGCGCGGGACGAATGCGGCTTGAACGGGCACCGTCAAGATGTCACGGTTGTGGAACGGGAAAGCGGTGCCCTTTTGTCGTCAAATCGGTTAATATTTCCTGGCCTGGTCAGCGTGCAGGCGATTGGCCTCACAACCTGAGAGAGCAATGACAAAGATTGACGTGATGCTAAGCCCCGGCTACGCGCCGGTTTCCGAACCCGGAGCTCCTGCGCCCCGCGAGGCGGCCGACCGCGCCAGGGAGGCGGTCCCGATGATGACCATTTGGGCGGAATGCATCGTCTCCGCCGCGCACCGCTTCGCGCAGTACGACATGCACGGCCACACCTATACGGTCCGCGTCTCCGTCCGCGAGGGGGTGGACGGCTTTCTCAACGCCGAGTCCTTCCGCGACGAGCTGATGCGCATCCGCCAGGGCGTCGACCACCGTTGCCTGAACGACGTGCTCGAGACCCCGACCATGGAGGAACTGGCCCGCTGGTTCGCCCGCGAGGTCCGGAAGGAGGGCTTCGACGTTACCGAGGTCCAGATCACCCGCCCCGAGGGCGTCGGCTGCCGCCTCTCCCTCTGAGACTGGATCTCCCCGGGATCTATCCGTATCTCCTGGCGGGCGGCCTCATTTCGCGGCGTTTACGTCAATACGCCGCTGCCAAGTCCTCCCTTTTTCGTTTATATGGAAGTCAGCTTGTACCCGGCGCCAGGATCACGCCGCGGGCCGGCATGTCTGTATGGGGTTGGGGGTAACGATGCGGCTGATCGAACGGCGCCGGATGATGCTGGGGGTCGGCCTTCTCCCGCTCGGCCTCGGCCGCGCCAAGGCGCAGGCGCTGCAGCCCCTGCCCACGCCCACCGGCCGGGTCATCCTGACCGTCTCCGGCAAGATCGGCGTCACCAACGAAGGTGAGACGGCCCGCTTCGACCGCGCGATGCTGGAGGCGATCGGCCTCGCCTCCTTCACTACCGCCACGCCCTGGTATGACGGGCCGGTGACCTTCGAGGGCGTGCCGATGACGCGGCTGCTGCAGCGCCTCGGCGCCCAGGGCGAGACGGTGCAGGCGGTCGCCCTCAACGACTACTCGACCGACATCCCGGTGGCCGACTTCAGCCAGCACGGCGTGCTGCTGGCGCTGAAGCGCGACGGCAACTACCTGACGGTGCGGGACAAGGGCCCGCTCTTCATCGTCTACCCCTATGATTCGGATCCGGCGCTGAAGTCGCCCCGCTACTATGGCCGCTCCGCCTGGCAGGTGGCGCGCTTGGTCGTCAGCTAGCCGATGCCCGGGCGGGAGGCGCACCTGCAGATGCAGCCGCCCGCCGGCCTGCCGCGCCTCCAGCGCGCCGGCTTCATCACCATCATCGGCGTGCTGGTCCTGGTCGCCGGCTATGTCTCCGTCCTCATCAGCCAGCGCCAGCAATCGCTGACCGCGGTCTCGCGCTACAACGTCACCTGGCTGCTGAGCCAGGGCGTGCTGGAGGTGTCGCGGCTGCAGACGGCCATCGCCTCCTACCGCGCCGAGCCCGACGAGGAGAATCTCGAGACCGTCCAGCTCTGGCTCGACATCGTCGCCAACCGCGCCCAGCTCCTCGGCGGCGGGGACGTGGCGGTCTTCATCCGCGAGGACCCCGAGCGGCAGGTCACCGTCGCCCAGCTCCAGCGCGCCGTCGCCGCCGCACAGCCGCTGGCCGAGCGGCTCGGCGAGCCCGGCATCGCCGAGCGCATGCAGGAGCCCTTCGCCGAGCTGAGCCCGCGCCTGACCCGGCTGGTTGCCGCCGCCTATACCCATGGCAACGACCTCGTCTCGGGCGACATCCAGAATCTCGGCGAGCTCTACTGGACCTTCACCGGCGTGCTGGTCGCCCTGCTGCTCTGCTGCGGCGGGCTGATCGCCACGCTGGTGGCGCATAACCGGATGATCAGGGCTGCCCATGCCGAGGTCCAGGACCTGGTGCAGGACCTGACGCGCACAGGCCACCAGCTTGCCGTCGCCAAGGAGCAGGCGCAGGAGGCCATGGCCGAGGTGCAGCAGCAGTACCGCGAGCTGCGCTACCGCGATGCCGAGCTGCACCTGCAGAACACCCGCTTCGATGCGGCGCTGAACAACATGTCCCAGGCGCTCTGCATGGCAGGCGGCGACGGGCGGCTGATCGTCTGCAACCGCCGCTTCCTCGAATTCTTCGGCCTGGTCGAGGCTGAGGCCCAGGCCGGGACCGCGATGGACACGCTGCTCCAGGCGATCTCCAAGGCCGGGCGAATCGACCCTGCCCTGCTTGAGGAGCTGCACGCGGCCCAGCTCGCGCTGCTCGCCGAGCGGCGGGCCGGCGCCTTCTGGCGCGAGGGGGCGGATGGCCGCGCCATCGCCATCTCCCACCGCCCCATGGCCGATGGCGGCTGGGTCGCGACCTACGAGGACATCACCGAGCGCCGCCGGGTCGAGGCCCGCATCAGCTACATGGCGCATCATGACGAACTGACCGACCTGCCCAACCGCCTGCTCTTCCGCGAGCGGATGGAGACGGCGCTCGCCTCCGGTCGCGGCCGGGAGCGCGGGCTGGCGCTGCTCTTCCTCGACCTCGACCACTTCAAGAACGTCAACGACACGCTCGGCCATCCGCTCGGCGATGCCCTGCTGCGCGACGTGGCGCGGCGGCTGCGCAGCTGCATCCGCGAGGGCGACCTGGTGGCGCGGCTCGGCGGCGACGAGTTCGCCATCCTCCAGGCCCCGGGCCGATCCGCCGAGGAGGCCGCCGACCTCGCCCAGCGCGTGGTCGACGTCATCTGCGCGCCCTATGAGCTGCTCGGCTACCGCGCCCAGGTCGGCGCCAGCATCGGCATCGCGCTGGCGGAGCATGTCTCGGGCAATGCCGCGACGGCCGCCGACCTGATGCTGAAGCATGCCGACCTCGCCCTCTACCGCGCCAAGGCGGCGGGGCGGCGGACCTGGCGCTTCTTCGAGGCGAGCATGGCGGCGGAGCTGGAGGCCCGGCTGGCGATGGAGGCCGACCTGCGCGAGGCCCTGCCGCGCAACCAGCTCGAGGTGATGTACCAGCCGATCTTCGGCCTGCAGGCCAACCGCCTCGCCGGCTTCGAGGCGCTGCTGCGCTGGCGCCACCCGACCCGCGGCATGGTCTCGCCCGCCGAGTTCATCCCGCTGATGGAGGAGACCGGGCTGATCGAGGCGGTCGGCCGCTGGGTGCTGGAGCAGGCGACGCGCGAGGCCGCCACCTGGCCGGCGCCGCTGAAGGTGGCCGTCAACCTCTCGCCGCTGCAGTTCCGTGCCGCCGACATCGCCAGCAGCATGCTGCATGTGCTCGGCCAGTCCGGCCTCGCGCCGGGGCGGCTGGAGCTGGAGATCACCGAATCCGCCCTGCTGCAATCCGACGGCGGCGTAGCCGAGGTGCTGCAGGCCTTCCGCAGCACCGGCATCCGCACCTCGCTCGACGATTTCGGCACGCGGTATTCCTCGCTGAGCTACCTGCTCAGCTTCCCCTTCGACAAGATCAAGATCGACCAGTCCTTCGTGCGCGACATGGCGGACCGGTCGGCATCCGTCGCCATCGTCACCTCCGTCGCCCATTTGGCGAACCAGCTCGGCATGGCGACGACGGCCGAGGGGGTGGAGACGGCGGAGCAGCTCCGCCGCGTGCGCGAGGCCGGCTGCACCGAGGCGCAGGGCTATTTCTTCGGCCCGCCCGAATCGGCCACGGAGCTGCGCCGCTGGTTCGACGAGCCGAGCCGCTCGGAGCGCATCCTCCAGGCGGCGCTGTAGCCGCCCCTGGTTGGCCTCGGCGCCCGCGGCTGGCAGATAGGGCACCATGCCGCACCATATCCCCCTCATCACGACGCTCGCCGCAGCACTTGGGGCTGCCCTGCTGTTCGGGGTGCTGGCGCGCAAGCTCCGCCTGCCGCCGCTCGCCGGCTATCTCCTGGCCGGCATCCTGATCGGTCCGCATACGCCGGGCTTCGTCGGCGACCTGGCGCTGGCCGGGGAGCTCTCCGAGATCGGCATCATCCTGCTGATGTTCGGCGTCGGCCTGCACTTTTCGCCGAGGGAGCTGGCCGAGGCGCGCGGCGTCGCGGTGCCGGGGGCGTTGGTGGGAATGAGCGTCGCCACGCTGCTCGGTTGGGGGCTGGCGCGGCTCTGGGGCTGGACGGACGGGCAGGGGCTGGTCTTCGGCATCTGCCTCTCCGTCGCCAGCACGGTGGTGCTGCTGCGCGCCTTGCAGGAACGCGGCAGCACCGGAAGCCGGGCCGGGCAGGTCGCGGTCGGTTGGCTGGTAGTGGAGGACCTGGCGATGGTCATCGCCCTGGTGCTGGTCCCGGTCGGCGCCGCGCTGTTGGACGGCCGCGTGCCGGCGGGGATGCTGACCGGCATGGGCGTCGGGCCGCAGGCGGTTCTGCTCTCCCTGCTCATCACCCTCGGCAAGGTCGCGGTCTTCGTCGCGCTGATGCTGGTGGTCGGGAGCCGGGTGATGCCCTGGGTGCTCTCGCTGGTGGGCGGGCTGCGCTCGCGCGAGCTGTTCTCGCTCGCCGCCCTGGTCGCGGCGCTCGGCGTCGCCTACATCGCCTATGTCGCCTTCGGCGTCTCCTTCGCGCTCGGCGCCTTCCTCTCCGGCTTGGTGCTCGGCCAGTCGCCGCTCAGCCAGAAGGCGGCCGAGCAGACCCTCCCGCTGCGCGATGCCTTCGCCGTGCTGTTCTTCGTCTCGGTCGGGATGCTGTTCGATCCGCGGATCCTGGTGGAGCAGCCCTTCGCCGTCATCGCCGCGACGCTGGTGGTGATGCTGGGCAAGTCCGTCGCAGCCTGGGTCATCGCCCGGCTGCGCGGGATGAGCGAGGCGGAAGCGCTGACGATCGCCGCCTCGCTCGCCCAGATCGGTGAGTTCAGCTTCATCCTCGCCAGCCTCGGCGTGGCGGAGCGGGTAATGCCGGCGATCGGGCGGGACCTGGTGCTGGCGGTCGCGCTGCTGACCATCGCGCTGAACCCGGCCGTCTTCTGGCTGGCGGACCGGGCGGCCGCACGCCTCAATCCTCGCCCAGCACCTCTGTGACGGATCCGTCTTGTGCGATGCGGCCTGCGTCGAGGCGGATGACGCGGTTGCACCACTCGCGGACGATGGCCATGTCGTGGGTGGCGAGCACCAGGATCTCGGCCTT
>JAESFM010000136.1_pt1 | contig 28216 bp, 32 predicted proteins | sample 9266171 | NCBI WGS metagenome assembly JAESFM01 (sample SAMN14505069, study PRJNA617099) | algae metagenome | isolation source: Hassallia sp. WJT32-NPBG1 and co-occurring heterotrophs from well developed... | place: USA: Mojave Desert, Joshua Tree National Park, California | collected 2006-06-22
AACCAGGACGTCCACCTGCCGCAGCTTGGCTACAGCCTCCTCAGGCCGGTGCTTCTTGCTCGCCATCTCGTCCCCCTCCGGTCCAAACCCATACCTCAGGGCGGACCACTTCAAAGGGGGAGGATCAGGTCCACCTGCTTGACCGCGTGCTTGGTCACCAGACCGCGCGCCTGAGCCAGGGCCTGGCCGATCATCGCCACAGCGAGCGATGCCGCCGCCATCACCCCAAGCGTGGCGCCGGCCAAGGCGTCGATCCGCTTGGTATGCAGGTCAGGCCCATACAACTCGCCGAGGAACGACCGCACTTCGCCCAGACGCCCGCCTCAATGCTCCAGCCCTGATTGAGCCGAAACTCATACAAAACCCACGCGAATTGCGCCTATGCCCACGAGGGAAAAATGAGGGGATTCGTGAGGCTGCTGGCAGAACCATATTCGGCAGTGGCCACGCCTTTCCGATCTCAACATGCTGGTCCTGGGTGAGATCTGGGTTTGTGTTACGAAACCTGCTACTACATTCGTAGTGGACGCAAGTGTTGTACCTTAAAGCAAATCTAGTATCAGTACTCGGCCACTATTCTATAGCTTTGCCGATTTTCTATTGACCATTATTCGACCGGTGCGATCGCCGTCTTGCCAGGAGTTGGCAAGACAGCAAGAGGCGGCACTTCGGGCGGCCTCGACCTTCGAAGGCCAGCATTTCACCGCAGAGGTGATCCTCTAAATGGCCCGGTGATGCCTCAACTTCCCTATTAGGAGACCTGTGCGCGGATGGCGCTTGAGGCACTGTATGGCCGAGCGCGACCATTGAGTTCAACGGATCGACACTGACGGGAGCTACACTCGGTCTGGCTATGAGTTCATGCTGATGCCATCGTTAGACACATGAAGACTAACGGAAATCTTGCTTGCAGGTTGGTTGACCACAGAAGTGTGCTGCTGTTCGGATGCGAACCATGCGATGGTAGATTTCAATCCGGTATTGAGTGGAATGCGCGGCGACCAGCCTAGAAGCCTGTTAGCGCGGGCAATACTCGGTCGACGCCTGCGCGGATCATCCACCGGCAAGGGGCAGTACACCGTCGACGAACGTGAATTTGTCAAGGCGATGATTTGTTCCACCAATTTCGAAATCGTCACCTCTGCGGGGTTGCCAAGGTTGATCGGTCCGTCCAGAGGCGCCTCACATGCGCCAAGCCGCAACAACCCATCCACCAGATCATCAGCGTAGCAGAAGGACCGGGTTTGCGTGCCGTCGCCGTAAACAGTGATCGGACTGTCGGCCAGCGCTTGGCTGATGGCATTTGACACGATGCGGCCGTCATCGGCTCGCATCCGCGGGCCGTAGGTGTTAAAGATTCGGGCAACGCGGACATCAACGCGACCCATTCTGGCGTAGTCGAAGGCCAATGTCTCGGCGGCGCGCTTGCCTTCATCGTAACAAGCGCGTGGCCCGGTCGGATTGACATTGCCCCAGTAGGTCTCGACCTGTGGATGGATCTCGGGATCACCGTAGATCTCGCTCGTCGACGCCAGGACGAAGCGCGCGCTCGACGCCTCGGCTAGGCGGAGCAGGTTGCGCGTACCGAGTACGCAGGTCAGCAGAGTGTGCTCCGGATCCGCTTGGTAGTGCGGCGGTGAGGCGGCGCATGCAAGATTGAACACGGCATTGATGTGGAGCCGACCAAGGCGTGTCGGCAATGCATTGATAACATCCGCCTCAATTAACTCAAACCGCGGCTCGCGTTGAAGGTGCTTCAGGTTGCGCACCCGTCCGGTGCGTAGGTTGTCGATGCAGAGTACATCGACATTCTCCGACAGGAGTAGATCGCAGAGGTGCGATCCGAGAAATCCCGCGCCGCCGGCGACAACGGCGACCTTGCGCTGCATCTTGCTCATGGTGTCGCCTTTTCACCTGAAGCGCTGACGGCCTGCTTCGGACTGGTCGAGTAGCGGCGCAGGTAGGCTTCCAGTTCCGCAGCCCGGTGGGCCGCAGTGTGATGGGAGCACACGCGGCGCTGTAAGGCGGCGGCCAGGGCCAATCGGCGGGACTCTGGCACTTCCAGCAGCGTCTGCAGCACGTCGTCGGGTTCCCTCACAAGGATGAGGTCCTCTCCTGGGACGAAGATCTCATCAATGCCGGCCCATATGTCGGAGAGGATAGGAGTTCCGCAGGCGCCGGCCTCGAACAGCCGAACACTCGGGCTGAAACCCGCCCGCACCATGTCATCGCGGGTGACGTTCAGCGTGAAGCGGCTCATGGCATAGAATTCGGAATGCGCGCCAGGAGGCACATGCTCAAGCCGTTCCACATTGTCGGGCCACCGGATGTCCTTCGGGTATTGCGGCCCGGCGACGACGAACCGCAACTGCGGCGCCCGTCGCGCCGGCTCGAACAGCAAACGCTCCAGCTTCGGTTGGCGGTCGGCACTGTAGGTACCAAGATAGCTGAGATCCCAGCGATGCGGCAGACCGAGCGGGCGATAGGATTCCGCATCCACAGAGCAGTACAGCACATGCGCGGCCGGCGAGCCGTACTGGTCCATCAAACGACCGAGCGTCGGCCCGCCGGTGAAGGAGAGATACAGGTCGTAGCCAGGGATCTGCCGGGCAGCCAGGTACTCTTCGTCTCCCCGCTCCAGCTTCGCCAGCGTTACTGGCGTGTCAATGTCGTAGAAGGCGGTAATACCGCGGGCGGTGCGCTGCACTAGCACGCCGACCGCGACGCCCTCTGGTACATAGGAGCCGACGATGACCGCATCGGCATCGGCGATGACCTCGCGCCAGCGGTCCAAATCGGCAAGGTCGCGGTAGAGTTCCAGGCGGCAGAAGCCGGGATCACCGAGGTCGCAGTGCGCGGCGTACCACGGCACCTCGCGTTCGAGGAACAGCACATCATGGCCGCGTGCGGCGAAGGCTTTCAGCAGAGCGCGGTAGGTGGTCGCATGGCCATTGCCCCAGGAGGAGGAAAGGCTAAGGCCGAGCACCACGACCCGCAAGGGCGCAGGAGCCACAGGTATCATGCGACCACCCGGGCGAGCCTGCGAAGAGCTTCCTCACGCAGCAAAGCATCCACCTGCGCGCCGCGGCGGGCATAGGTGTGCTCGGACAGGATGCGCGTGCGTGCCGCCTCTCCGATGGTGCGGGCCCGTGCAGGAGTCAGTTGCCGGACATGCTCAGCGACTTCGGCGCCGTCGCGGGCGACTAGCACTTCCTCGCCGTCGCGGAGAAAGAGCTCGAGGCCGACCCAGGCATCGGTGATCAAACAAGCACCAGCGCCCGCCGCCTCGAATACGCGGGTCGCCGGAGAGAAACCAACCGCCGCCATACTGTCGCGGGCGATGTTCAGCACCGCTAGGCCGGAGGTGTTAAAGGCATTGTGCTCGCGCGTGTAGACATGCCCAATATGTCGAACCTGCGGCGGCATATCCTTGGTTTCCCAACCATTGCCGCCGATCAGGAACCGCCTCTCCGGCAGCATCGCTGCGGGGCGCAGGAAGAACTCCTCGACCCGCGCCTCACGGTCGGGCAGACGGTTTCCAAGAAAGGACAGGTCGGCAGCGAAGCGCGGCTCGGCCGGCATTGGGTGGTGGGTCTCCGGGTCGAGGGCATTGTAGACTGGCACGCAGCGACGCGCGCCAAACCCTTCATAGGCCTCGACCACTGGCGGTCCGCCGCCATAGGTCAGCACCAAGTCGAGTGCAGGCAGCGTGCGGCGCAAGCAATGGTCTGGGTTGCCGCGCAGCTCGGCCAGTGTCGCCGGTGCATCGACATCCCAGAAGATGCGGATGGCATGCGGCGCCGCCGCTGCCATCACGCCCTCAAGCAGCGCGTCATCGAACACCCCAACACCGCTGGCCTTTACCACGACATCGGCCTGGCGCGCCTCGCCGATCACCTCGCGCAGCGCCGCCTCCGTCACCGGGTAGACGCGCACTGCCGCCCAGTCCGGTGGGTCGATGTCGCGGTGCTGTTGCCGGTCAAAGGCGTCGGGCTCGTAGAAGGTGATCTGGTGGCCGCGCCGGTATAGGTCGCTGATCAGGCCACGATAATAGGTTGCGGCACCATTCCAGTATGAGGACAGTAGGCTCGAGCCGTAGAACGCAATCTTCAAGAAGTAGCCTCCATTGCCATAGGGACGTCCCGCAGCTTGCTGTAGATCGACAGCAGCTCCGCTGCCCGATGGGCGCAGGTGTGGCGGGCGAGGATGGTGCCCAGCCCGCTCGCCACCAAGCTGGCACGCAGGTCGGCATCATGGCGGATGGCCACCAAATGGCGCGCCATCGTCGCCCCGTCTTGCGCTATGAGATAATCCTTGCCCGGATGGAAGAGCCCCTCCGTATCCTGCCAGGGCGAGCAGATTAGCGGGATGCCACAGGCCAGCGCCTCAAAGACCCGGATGGTCGGGATGCCGGGGAGCCGGTCGACATAGAAGCGTCGCGGAACATGAACTGTGGCGAGATGGCGTGCGAACACGTCCGGCACGCGTGCGTTAGGCAACCAGCCTCGATACCGTGCGCCAAAGGCGGCAAGCGTCCTCAGCGCGTTGTCCGGGTAGCGCACGCCATGGATCTCGAGTGCCAGGGCGGCGGCCTGCGCGGGTGCCAGCAGGAAGTGCTCGAGCTCCTCGCCGCGCTCGTCGTCGCCCCAGTTGCCGATCCAGACTAAGCCCTCCTGCCTGGCTTCCTGGGCAGGCGGATGGAACAGCCGGATGTCGGCGGCCTCGTGCCAAACGTGGACCCGATCGCCCCAACCCCATTGCCGATAGACCGCGGCCAGCGTCTCGCCAAAGGCAAGCACGCCATCATATCCGTCGAGGTCAAAGTGCCGAATCGCGTCGGGGTCGCTGACCGCCCGATGATGGGTATCGTGGAACAGCAGGACGAAGCGGCCACCATTGCGCCGCATCCGGCCGAGCGCTGCGACCAGCCATGGCTCATTCCATTCATGCACTACAATCAGGTCAGCGTCGGCGGCCGCTTCGGACAAATCGGCCTCACTGTCATAACTATGGGCCTGCAATTCGGGATAGGCCGTGCGGAAGGCGTCGAGACCAGCCGGCCCATGGTCACGCAGCAGGTTTTCCAGGCTCCAAGCCTGAGCCGGTTGCCAGATGGCCACCTCATGGGCGCGCAACAGGAACTCCCGTAGCACGCCGCGAAGAAAATGCGCGTTGCCGTGGTTCCAGCAGGACTCCAGGGAATGAGTGAAGTAGACCAGCCTCACGCTGCGACGTCCTTTTGCATCCAGTCACCTTGGCCAGCAAGAATCCGGCGGTAAGCGTCCAGCATGGCGGCAGCCTGAATCTCAATTGTGAATCGTTCTGCCCGTTCCCTCGCCGCAACGCCCAATGCGATCCTGCGTTCCCGGTCCGTCGCAACAAGCTGCACCGTGGCAGCGAGTGCGGCGTCATCGCCAGGCCGCACAAATTCCGCGACCCCATCCCAGAGCTCACGGAATCCAAGATTATCCGACAGGACCAGCGCGCACCCGGCCTGCGCGGCCTCCAGCACCGCAAGGCCGAAGGGCTCGTATCGGGCCGGTGAGACGAAGATGGGGCGTGTGTCCAAGACGCGGGCGAGCGCGGTGTCGGAAAGCCGTCCGAGCAGCCGCAGATGCTTCAACTCGACTTGGGCGCCATTCGGGCCGCGTGTGTCGCCAGCTGCAAGAACCGGAATCGGCAGCTTGGCTGCCGCCCGGTCGAGCGTCGCCATGTCCTTGCCTTCGTCCCAAAGCCGGCCGGCCGTGAAGGCGACATCCGCCGGGGCGGGTTGCGCAGCCGCAGGACAGGCCATCGCCCGACGCCCATTGTGAATCACCAGCGGCGGTTGCCGCAACCCGTATTTCCGTGCCGTCGCAGCGGCGAAGGCGGCTGTCGGCGCGATCAGAAGCCTGGCCTCTGCATAGGCTTGACCCGTCAGTTCGGCGCGCCAGCAAAAGTCGTCCGGCAGTGGCCCTTCCCGAACCGCGTCCCACCACGTGGCGACACAGGAATGGCAGGCGACGACGAGTGGTGCCGAGAAGGCGGCACCGGCGGCAGGGGCCGGCGTGTTGAGATGCACCAAGTCCGCACCAACCTCTTTCGCCAGAGCTGCCAGGGCCTGGCCCGAGGCCACAGCCTCTGCTCTCGAGTCGGCGAGCCAATCGAGCGGCAGGGCCGTCTCCAGCAGCCGCAGCCCTGGCACCGCAGCTGCGGCCGCGCGCTGGTTCGCCGTTGGTGCGGGACCGAGAACCGCGAGCGTGGTCTCAACGCCATGCGGTGCCAAGCCTCGCACCAGATCGACCGCATAGGACCACACGCCACCCACCGCATCCGCTGTCATCAGCAGTCGGATGCCCGGCGAAGGGCTCATCGGCAACATGCAGCCTCGAGTTCGGGCAGCGGGATCACCCGGTCGTCCTGGATGTCGCTCAGGGTGGAGAACTGAGCGAGATAATGGGTATGCGCCCGCTCCCAAGCCTCGTCATCCGGGGCGCCCCAAAGACGGCGGTAGTCCGGCGAACTTGGATACGGGTAGAGCGGCACGGGATCGTTGGCCCAGACGCCGCCGCGCCGCAGCGTCTCACGCCAGGCCGTGATCATGGCGGGATCGTCGCCCGGCGTCTTGATCAGGTTCGCTTGCACGAAAGGCACCCGGCGCTTCGCATGCAGCAGCCGCTCGGTGAGCTCCTCCGTCGACATCCGGCAGTTCTTGTCGAGCGCGGCGCGACCCTCCGGCGTCAGGCTCTCCACCCCGGCCTCGATCGAGACGCAGCCCGCCGCGCCAAGGAGGTCAAGCATCTCCGGCTTCCAGAGGTCGAGGCGGGTCTGGATGCCGAACTGCAAGTTACGGCCGACCAAGGCTTCCAGCAGGGCGCGTTGCGGCAGGAAGATCTCGTCGATGAAGTAGACATAGCCGACGCCTTGGGCAATCAGTCCGTCTAACTCGTCGAGCAATGGTGCCAGGGGGCGGCGCCGGTAGGCGTCGCGAAAGTCGATCTTGGCGCAGAATGAGCAGGAATAGGGACATCCGCGGGACGCCTCGACCTCCGCACCGGGCGCCGTTGGCTGCGCGTCGAAGCGGTGATGATGGTGGTGATGTCGCGCGATCCAGGAATCGGACCAGCGCAGCGCGGGCAGCGTTGTGAAAGCACCAGCATGCGGGGCACCAGTGACCCGGATCTCGCCGCCATCCCAGAAGGCGATGGCCGGCACCCGTGCGAGGTTGCGTTCGTCGGCAAGCCGGGCAACGATCTCCTCGCACTCGCCGCGGACCACCACGTCGACTCCGAGCTTGCGCAGGGCGGCCGCCGGTGTCGCCGAACCGTGGGGGCCGACCGCGACCGTGCGACCACCCCGGCCGTCGAGAGCCAGGAGGAACTCCCGCGGGACGCGGAGCTCCGGCTGTGCGCATCGCCAGAACAGATAGCTGGGAGCCGTCGTCACGACGGTCATGTCGGGCTGAAAGGCGGCGACCTCGGCCACCGTCTCCGCCAGCGGCAAGGCGAAGAGATGCGCGTCCACGATCAGGACGGCATGGCCCGCAGCCTCCAGCAGCGCCTTGCTGTAGCCGAGCTCAAGTGGCAGATGCGGCTCGCGGCAGCCGAAATAGATGCTGCCATCGAAACGCCAGGGCGGATTGACCAGCGCGATCCTCATGGCAGGGCCTCTGCGGGATGCGGCGGAGTAGCCGCGGCGGCAAGGTCGTGGTTCTGCCCGCGAAGCCAGTCCGCCAGGGCGGCGAGGCCATTCTGCCAAGGGGTTGGTGGCCGCAGGCCGAGCGCCCGATTCGCCAGACGCGTGTCCGAGACGTAGTAGCGCTGGTCGCCCGCACGCCAGTCACCGTGCTCCACCTGGACCGGCGAGCCGAGCAACGTGCCGATGTGCCGCAGGACATGCCGCAGGCTGACCGCATTGCCGGGGCCACCGCCCAGGTTGAACGCGCCGCCGCGCACCCGGCCGATATTCCGCCACGCTGAGATATAGGCGTCGACGGCATCGTCGACGAACAGGATGTCACGCACTTGGCAGCCATCGCCGAAGACACTGACCGGCTTTCCTTGCAGGGCGCGAATCAGGAAATGCGCGACCCAGCCCTGGTCCTCAGTGCCCATCTGCCTTGGGCCGTAGATGCAGCTCATGCGGAAGACAGCGGTTGGGATGCCGAAGCTCCGCGCATAGTCCAGCACATACTGGTCCGCCGCGCCTTTGGAGCAGCCGTAGGGCGTATGGAATTCGAGCGGCCGGTCCTCGCCGATGCCATTCATGCGGATATCCTGCACTTCCGGCAGGTAGGCATCGTCCTCAAGCCGCAACGCGAGATCAGCCAGGTTCCCGTACACCTTGTTGGTGCTGGCAAAGACAAGCGGCAGATCCTTTTGGGTGCGTCGTACGGCTTCGAGCAGCAGGGTGGTTCCCTGCAGGTTGGTGCGGAAGTCATCGGTGGGATTCTCAAGGCTGGTGGTGACCGCCACCTGCGCCGCGAGGTGGAACACCGCACCGGCCTCCCCGACCGCGCGGCCTAGCTCGCCAGCCTCGCAGATATCGGCAATGACTGGGATGATACGGCTGGCGTGCCGGTCCTGCAGCCATTCGAGATTCGCGTGGACGCCAGGGCGCCGCAATGCATCATAGATCAGGACGCTGTGACCTTCCCTCGCCAGGCGGTCAGCCAGGTTGGCACCGATGAACCCTGCGCCGCCGGTGATCAGGACCGGCCGACCTTTCGCCGTCACGCCACCAGCCCCCGTGCTGCGAGCTCATTCCTCGCATGACTGACGCGGTCTTCCGCCTGCTGCAAGGCGACCCATTCCGCCAGTTCGCTAAGTCCATCGACAAAATCACAGCGGGGTTCGAAGCCGAGCATGCTGCGCGCCAAGCCGAGATCCGGGATGCAGTGGCGGATGTCGCCGGCGCGAGCCTTGCCGGTGATCTCGGGTGCCATGCCGTGCTTCCCCATCGCCCCGGCAAGAAGCTGCGCCACCTCCGCGACCGTACGATCGACGCCGCTGGCGATGTTGAACACGCCGCCCGCGGCGGCGGGATGTTCCAACGCCAATACGAAAGCCTGGGCCACGTCCTCGACATGCACGAAGTCGCGCCGCTGCGCGCCATCCTCGAAGATCATCGGCGGCTGGCCATTGTGGAGGCGGGAGGCGAAGATCGCCAGCACGCCGGTATAGGGGTTTGACAGAGCCTGCCCTGGGCCATAGGCATTCCAGAGCCTGAGCGCGACGCCCTGCATGCCATAGGCAGGGGCGAGGGTGAGCGTCACGCGTTCTTGCATGTATTTGGTGATCGCATAGACCGAGGCCAGCGCAGGCCGCTTGGTTTCCGGCGTCGGGATTGGGGTGAGTGCCCGCCCGGTAGGGTCCAGCGGATCCCAGGATGCAGTGGAACTCGTGCGCGGGACACGGACAACATCCTCGTAGTGGCGCCCTTCCGTATCCCGGTAGAGTCCCTCGCCATAGATGCTCATGGACGAGGCGACGACGACTCGGCGCACGGGCCTCTCAATCAAAGCTTGGAAGAGGACAGCGGTGCCGTAGTCATTTACTGAGACATAGCGATCGATAGCGTACATGCTCTGACCGACACCAACTTCGGCAGCCAGGTGAACCACGCTGTCCACACCCTGCAGCGCACGGGTGACCGCCACAGCATCGCGCACATCGCCGATCTGCAGCTCGGCATCGCGGTCAAGAAACGCCGGATCAGGCTGCTGGCCGTGCACTTGCTCGATGAGGCTGTCCAGAATTCGAACATGGTGCCCACGCGCGAGAAGCGCGCGGGTGAGATGCCTGCCGATGAAGCCGGCGCCGCCGGTAATGAGAACACGTTCCGACAACTGGGCGCCTCCGCACGATAGTGTTTCCCGCTATTGCGGCAACACCGCGACAGCTTGGCTGGTATGGCTTGCCGGATGCAACCCGGTATTATCACCCGGTCCAGTGATTGCCGGTATCCAGCACGGAGACGAACGCATCCTGAGTCGATCCGTATCCGCGGCGAAACCGGTGTTCACCCGGATTTGTTGTCAGACGAGTTTATAACGGTGGCGCCAATCGCAGCGTCGCGCGTTCGCCCGATGCTCATTGCTGGGGCTATATGGTTGCGCGCCACCCGATTGCGGCTTTACGCCTAGGTATGAGCGGCGACGTGTCATGAGGAGATCGACCTTGGGCTCCAGATCAGTGCGGGTTGGCTTGGTCGGTGTTGGCAATTGCGCGTCATCCTTTGTTCAAGGATTGGCTTATTATAGCAATACCGCAACGGATGGTGCGGTCCCCGGGCTAATGACGCAGGAGATTGGGGGGTACCGGGTTGCAGACATCGTCATTGCCTCAGCCTTCGACATAACCGCTGCCAAGGTCGGGCGCGACGTAGCGGAGGCCATTTTTGCCTCGCCCAACAACACGGCCCGATTCGCGGCGCCTCCACCCACGGGCGTGATTGTCGAGCGCGGCAGGACCGCTGATGGCCTTGGACGGTATTTGCGCGAGGAACTGCAAGAATCGGACGAGCCGGTGGCGGATGTGGCGGAGACGCTGCGCCGCACGGGGACTGAAGTGTTGGTATCATACCTGCCGGTGGGATCGCAGCAGGCGACCGAATGGTATGCCGAGCAGGCCCTCAAGGCTGGCTGCGCCTTCGTGAACTGCATCCCGGTCTTCATCGCGTCCAACCGCGACTGGCGCGAGCGATTCGAGACGGCCCGGTTGCCGCTGATTGGCGACGACATCAAGAGCCAGGTTGGCGCCACAATCGTACACCGGGTGTTGACCAACCTGTTCCGCGAGCGTGGCATTCAGCTCGAACGCACCTATCAATTAAATTTCGGCGGCAACTCGGACTTCCTAAACATGCTGGAGCGGGAACGTCTTGTTTCCAAGAAAATATCGAAGACGCAGTCAGTCACCAGCCAGATGGATGCGGCGCTGCCTGAAGGTGACGTGCATGTCGGCCCAAGCGACTTTGTGCCATGGTTGGGCGACCGCAAATTTGCTCATATCCGCATGGAGGGTACCGGCTTCGGCGGTGTGCCGCTGAATCTGGAACTCAAGCTGGAGGTGTGGGACTCGCCCAATTCGGCGGGCATCGTCATTGACGCGGTGCGCTGCGCGAAGCTTGCCCTGGATCGCGGTGTCGGCGGCGCACTTGTCGGCCCTGCAAGCTACTTCATGAAATCGCCGCCGCAGCAATTCACCGATGCCGAAGCCCGGGAAAGGACGCTCCACTTCATCGCTAGCGAGGGCTGAGGCGGGTGGCGACCACGATCTTCCTGGTCCGCCATGCCGAACACGAGCTGCTTGGCCGCGTGCTGTGCGGCAGGATGCCAGGTGTCTCGCTCGGCGAGGCCGGCTGGCAGCAGGCATTGCGACTCGGCCGCCGTCTGCAGCGGGAGGGTCTGGCGGCGCTCTACACCAGCCCGCTCACCCGGACGCGGGAGACGGCCGCCGTAATAGGGCAGCAGTGCGGGCTCGCGGCGGACATCGCCACGGAGTTCGAGGAAATCGATTTTGGGCGTTGGACCGGCGCATCTTTCGACCGGCTCAACCCGGATCCGGCTTGGCAGGGTTGGAATGCCGAGCGCGCCAGCGGACGGCCGCCGGGCGGCGAATCAATGGCCGAGGCCCAGGCTCGGGCCGTCGCAGGCGTGCGGCGAATCGAGGCGCTGCATCCCGAGGCGTCCGTTGCAATCGTCAGCCATGCCGATGTCATCAAGTCCGTCTTAGCTTGGTGCCTCGGCCTGTCAATGGACTTTCACGCGCGATTTGAGATCGGCCCCGCTTCTGTCAGCGCCATGGCGATGTACGGCACGGGGACGAAGGTGCTTTGGATGAATGAGGCCGTGACATTATGAGTGCCATTCTCGATGCCGACGAGATCCGACGCCGGGCGAGGGCGCTCGGCGAATGGTTCCACAACATCGATCTTCGTGGCGTGCCGACAGCACCAAATCATTTCCTCGGGGACTACCCCACGGTGAAGTGGCGCCGCTTCGCCGAGGCCGTTCCGCAGGACCTCACCGGTCTCAGCGTCCTCGATATCGGCTGCAACGGCGGGTTCTACTCGCTCGAGATGAAGCGACGTGGCGCGGCACGGGTGCTGGGCGTCGACTCCGACGAGGGTTATCTCGCCCAGGCACGCTTTGCCGCCGAGGTGTCCGGGCTCGACATCGAGTTCCGCGAGCTCTCGGTCTATGATGTCGGGGCGCTCGGTGAGAAATTCGATGTGGTGCTGTTCATGGGAGTGCTCTACCACCTGAGACATCCACTGTTGGCGCTCGACCTGATCCATGAGCACGTCGCCCGCGACTGCCTGGTGTTCCAGTCCATGCAGCGCGGAGCCGACACGGCCGCGCCCGTGCAGGAAGACTACGACTTCTGGGACACGGCGGAGTTCGACCGGCCCGACTGGCCCAAGCTCCATTTCATCGAGCACCGCTACGCACATGATGGAACCAATTGGTGGGTGCCGAACCGTGCCTGCGTCGAGGCCATGTTGCGCAGCGCCGGCTTCGCCGTCACCGCCCATCCGGAGCCAGAGGTCTATATTTGCCGGCGTGTCGACTCGCCGGCCGGCGCCGAAGCTGTTTACCCTGTCAAGGAGCGCCGGGCATGATCGAAGCGGCGATGATCTGGAACGAGCCCAACAACAAGTCCCATTGGGATCCGGAACTCGATCCTGACTGGAGCCTGTTCGCCACTATGGCAAAATCCGCCTGCCAAGCGATCCGGTCAGTGCATCCGACCTTGCCGCGCGCGCTTGGCGGCATCTCACCCATCGATCCGAGCTTCATTGAGAATCTGAGCGGCAAGGGCGTGCTCGAGCACCTCGACGTGGTCGCGGTGCATGGCTTCCCGCTGGACTGGAACCTCTGGCAGATCGGGGAATGGCCAGCGAAAATTGAGGAGATCCGGGCCGTCACCCGCCTGCCGATCTGGGTTTCCGAGGTTGGCGTGTCCTCCTTCGGGGCGGAGGAGGTCCAAGCCTGGGGGCTGAAGCGCAGCGCCGAGCTGCTGGTCAGCCAAACCCCGCGTATCCACTGGTACAGCCTGTATGACCTCCCGCGGGCCTGGGGCGCCACGACTCGACACCGCGAGGCGGAGGGGTCCTCCTACTACCGACATTTCTACATGGGATTGCTGCGGGAAGACGGCACGCCGAAGCCCGCGCTCGAGGAGTTCGGCCATCACACGCCGGCCATCGGCCTCTGCCAATGGTTCCATTACGAGGATCCTCGGCTGGACGACGCAGTGGCCTGGATGCGGCGGCTGGGCGTCAAGTACCTGCGGACCGGCCTGTCCTGGGCCGACAGCTTCCGGCCGAATGCGCTGGCCTGGTTCGACCGGCAAATGGAGGCGCTTGCGGAGTTCGATGTGACGGTCACCTTCTGCTTCACGCCGGAGCACCGCGGGATCGCGCCGCACCATACCAGCCCACCGCTGGTCGAAGCGGAATTCGCCGACTTCTGCGCCAGCATGATCCAGCGCTATGCACGCTAAGGCGACCGCGGAACCGTGCGGCGCGGCAAAGGTTCTCATCCTATCGGCCGTCTGGCCCAAGGCGTCTATCATGGCCAAGGATACTGCCTCCTTAGCGGAGGAGGAGAACCGTATCACGACGCGGGAAGCGGCGCTGCGATATGTCTCGGACGAGACGCCGGGCATCGGCCGGCGGCGCATCGGCAAGGGCTTCAGCTACCGCGCCCCAAAGGGCGGCGCGGTGCGCGATCCCAAGACTCTCCAGCGCATCCGGTGCCTTGCGATCCCGCCCGCCTGGACCCAGGTCTGGATATGTCCGCATGCTGACGGCCATATCCAAGCAACGGGACGCGACGAGAAGGGGCGGAAGCAGTACCGCTACCACCCCCGCTGGCGCGAGGCTCGGGACGCCGCGAAATTTACCCATATGTTGGAGTTCGCACATGCCCTGCCGCGTATCCGTGCCCGCGTCGAGGCTGACCTGCGCCTCACCGGACTGCCACGCGAGAAGGTGCTGGCGACTGTGGTCCGGCTGCTGGAGACAACCCTGATCCGTGTCGGCAACGACGATTACGCGAAGCAGAACCAAAGCTATGGCTTGACCACGCTGCATGACGATCATGTCGAGGTCGAGCGGGGCCGGCTGCGCTTCTCCTTCAAGGGCAAGAGCGGCAAGACCTGGAACCTGCAGGTCTCGGACCGGCGCATCGCTCGCATCGTTCGCGAATGCCAAGACCTGCCGGGGCAGGAGTTGTTCCGCTATGTCGATGCCGACGGCTCCGTCCGCAGCATCGATTCCAGCGACGTTAACGAATACCTGCGGGAGGCTGCGGGGAGCGAAGTAACCGCAAAGGATTTTCGCACCTGGGCAGGCACTGTCCTCGCCGCCCTCGCGCTTCAAGAATTCGAGAAGTTCGATACCCATGCCGCGGCGAAACGCAATGTGAAGCGTGCCATCGAGCATGTGGCGAGCCGGCTCGGCAACACGCCGACTATATGCCGCAAATGCTATGTGCATCCCGGCGTGCTCGACCACTATCTCGGCGGCAGCTTAGCGCTGCAGATCAAGGCCGAGGCGCAGACGGAGCTGCGCGACGAGGTGGCCTGCCTCAAACCCGAGGAGACGGCGGTGCTTGGCCTTCTGATCGGCCGTCTAGAGCACGAGGAGCGACGCGCGGCATGAGGCGCAACGGCAGCCATCACGGTCGGATACCGGCTTGATGCGGTTCGTCGTCTTCGGCCTGACCATCACATCCTCTTGGGGCAATGGCCATGCGACCCTGTGGCGAGCCCTGTGCGGCGCCCTGGTGCGGCGCGGCCACAGCGTTGTCTTCTTCGAGCGCAACGTGCCCTATTACGCCGAGCACCGCGACCTGCACGACATGCCCGACGTCGAGCCGGTGCTCTATGCCGAATGGGGTGAGGTCCGGCAGCGGGCGGCGCAGGCGGTGGCGGCAGGCGATGTCGCCATTGTCACCTCCTTCTGCCCCGACGGGGTCGCGGCATCCGACCTCGTCCTCGGCTCCGCGGTGCAGGCGCGGGTGTTCTACGACCTTGATACGCCGGTGACGCTCGACCGGATGGCGGCTGGCGACTGGCCGGACTACCTGCCGCGGCAGGGACTCGACGGCTTCGACCTGGCGCTGAGCTATACCGGCGGCCAGGCACTGGTGCGGCTGCAAACGCTACTTGGAGCGCGCCGTGTCGCCCCGCTCTATGGCAGCGTGGATCCGGACGCCCATCGGCCGGTTGCGGCGGTGGAGGGTTACCGTGCCGATTTCTCCTATCTCGGCACCTATGCGGCGGACCGACAGGAGGCGCTGGAACGCCTTTTTGTGGAGCCGGCGCGGCGCCTGCCCGATCGCCGCTTCGTCATCGGCGGCGCGCTCTATCCGCCGGATTTCCCCTGGGCGCAAAACATCTTCTTCGTCCGCCACATGCCGCCGCCGGAGCATCCGGCCTTCTTCTCCTCCTCGCGCCTGACGCTGAACGTCACCCGGCAAGCGATGGCGGCGATGGGCTGGTGCCCGTCCGGCCGGCTGTTCGAGGCCGCGGCCTGCGGCACGCCGATCCTGACGGATTGGTGGGAGGGTCTCGATGCCTTCTATGCGCCGGGCGCGGAGGTGTTCGTTGCGGGGTCGACCGCGGACAGCTTGGCGGCGCTCGGCCTGAGCGACGCGGAGCTTCGCCGCGCTGCGGGGCGGGCGCGGCAACGCACTCTCGAGGAACACACCTCTGACCGGCGGGCCCTTGACCTCGAGGCCGCGCTAGAGAGCATCAACTCGCCAATGGCGACAGGAGGGTGAGCATGTGGGGCATTATCCCGGCCGCAGGCATCGGGAGCCGCATCCAGCCGCTGGCCTTCTCGAAGGAGTTGCTGCCCATCGGCAGCCGGATCGAGGACGGGGTCGAACGGCCGCGGGCCGTCAGCGAGCATCTGATCGAGCGCATGGTCGCCGCCGGCGTCGACAAGATCTGCTTCGTCATCGCCCCGGGCAAAAGTGACATCATCAACTACTACGGGGCGCGCATCGGTAACGCCAGCATCGTCTATGTGGTCCAGCAGGAGCCAAGCGGGCTCTGCGACGCCATCTTCTGCGCCCTGCCGCTGATCGGGCCGGAGGAGCCCGTAGTGATCGGGCTGCCCGATACGATCTGGTTTCCGGAAGCGGCGCTGGGGCCCCTGCCGGATGATCGCTTCTCCTTCCTGCTCTTCCCGGTAGAGCGGCCGGAGCTGTTCGATGCGGTGGTGACGGACGAGGCGGGTCGCGTCCTGGAGATCGAAGTGAAGCAGACCGGTGCGCGGAGCCGCTGGGTGTGGGGCGCCTTCAAGATGCCGGGCCGCGTGCTGCACGAGTTGCACGCGCTGTGGCGTCAGCCGGAGCGCGGCGACGAGTATATCGGCACGCTGGTCAATGCCTGGCTGGCGGCCGGTGGCACCGCTCACGGCGTCCGCACGGGCGAAGTCTATGTGGATGTCGGCACGCTGAACGGCTACCGCGAGGCGGTCTCGCTGCTCGCCGGCCGGCCGGCACAGGCGAATTCGACGGTAGTGCCCTTTCGGGTGCTGCAGCAGCGCGGCGTGCTCAATGCGGCAGCGGAGCGGCCGGATCAATCGGTGATGGCCGGGGCTCTGGCGGGTGAGTAGGCGCGATGCCGGACTTCCTGGCCTGGCTGGCCTCCGGCAGCACCACCACCGATTGCCGCCTGGTGGTCGTCGGGGCGCATCCGGATGACAAGACTATCGGCCTCGGCGCCCAGCTGCGCCGGCTGCCGCGCGCCTAGGTCCTGCATGTCACCGATGGCGCGCCGCGCGATGCAAGGGATGTCTCGGCGCACGGCTTCCCCGATTGCGCCGCCTACGCCGCCGCGCGGCGGGAGGAGCTGGCGGCGGCGATGCGCCTCGTCAGGCTGGGTCCTGGGGAAACGCTCGGCATCCCGGACCAAGCGGCGTCGCTGGCCTCGCCGGGCTGGCGCGGCGCTTGGCCGTGCAATTGGCCGCCTCCGGCGCTGAGGTCGTGGTGACGCATGCCTATGAGGGCGGCCATCCGGATCATGACGCCACGGCCTTCGCCGTCCATGCAGCCCTGCGGCTCTCGCCCGGGCCGCAGCTGATCGAGATGGCAGGCTACCACGCCGGACCCGCAGGCAGGTCGCCGGCGGCTTCCTGCCCGGGAGCGGCGCGGCGCCCATTGCTCTGGCACTCTCCCCGGAGGCCTGCGCCCTGAAGCGGCGCATGACGGACTGCTTCTCGACCCAGCGGCAGGTGCTGACCAGCTTTCCGATCGGCACGGAGCGGTTTCGCCTGGCCCCGCACTACGACTTCACCGCGCCACCGCATGACGGGCGGCTGTTCTACGAGAACTTCCCCTGGGGCATGACCGGCGAGCGCTTCCGCCGCTTGGTCGGCGATGCGTTGCTTGCGTGCGGATTGGAGCCTGCGGCGTGAGCCTCACCATCCTCCAGGTTGCCTACCCCCTTTTCCCCGGTCGGGCCGGATGCGGTGGGCGCCGCAGAAGAGGTGCTCGGCCTGGTCGAGCGCAACCTGCCGCGCTTCGGCCACCGGGCTATCGTCGCCGCCTGCGCGGGGTCTCGCACGGAGAGCCCGCTGCTGGCGACGCCGATGCCGGCGGGGACCATCACGGATGAGGTGCGGGCGGCAACCGAGGTCGCGCATGCCCGCACCATTCAGGCGGCGCTCTACCGACATGCGGTGGAGCTCGTGCATATGCACGGCATCGACTTCCACTGCTACCTCCCGCTGCCGGGCGTGCCGGTGCTGGTGACGCTGCACCTACCGCCGGGCTGGTACCCACCGTAGGTGTTCCGGCTGGAACGGCCGGGGACCTGGCTCCACGCCGTCTCCTGGTCGCAGCACCGGGCCTGCCCATGCTGTGCCACCTTGCTGCCGCCGGTCAGCAACGGCGTGCCGTCGAAGCGCTGCGCACGACCCTGCGCCGCCGCGACTACGCCATGGTCCTCGGGCGGATCCGTCCGGAGAAGAACCAGCACATGGCGCTTGAGGCCGGCAGCCGCGCCGGCATGCCCGTCCTGCTAGGTGGATCAGGTCTTCCCCTATGCGGAGCACGAGCGCTACTGGCGGGATGCCGTCCGGCCTCGCTTTGCGGCGGGCGCGCACTGCTTCCTCGGCCCGGTCGGCTTCACCCGCAAGCGCCGGCTGCTGAGCGCGGCGCGGTGCCTGGTCTCGGCCAGCTCATGAGCCCTCGCATGAGGTTTCTCCTGTCAACCCGACAATGGGTGTCGCCGGACGGTTGCTTGAGCCTGGTGATAGTCGAGGCGGAGCTTCGTACCTGACGAGCTTCGCTCGCCAACCTCGCATCCGGCGGGACAACGTCCCCACCAAGGTCCGGCATCCGGACCAGCGAAGCTCCAAGGGGATGGTGCCATTCTGTGCGGCGGAGCGCGGGGCGCCCGTTGTCTCATTCGGCAACCATCACCTCGACCCCAGCAGGGCAGCCGGTGAGACTGGCCCTGGCGGGAGCTGCAGGCCCGTCAGGCGGCCTTGGCTACGGTGCCCTCCGGGACAAGACCCTGGGTGGCGAACCGCCACAACGCGACGAGCAGCTTCCGGGCGAGCGCGACGACGAGCACCTTGCGCATGCGCCCGCCCGCCTCCCCGAGCCGCTGCCTGAGCCATGTGGCGAGGCCGCTACCGGGCTGGTAGCGGAGCCAGAGCCAGGCAAGCTCGACCACCGCTGTTCGCAGCCGACGATTACCGGCCTTCGTGATGCCCTGCTCCCGCTCAATGCCGCCGCTGGCGAAGGGCGTGCCGACCAGGCCGGCGTAGGATCCGAGTGCTTTGGCTGATCGGAATGTTCTGACGAAACCTTCCCGACCAGCAAGGTTGCGGTCTGTGCGCCGATCCCGCGCAGGCTGGCGAGCCGCTTAATCATCGTCTCGGCCGGGGCAATCTGTTCGGCTCGCTCCAGTACGGACGGCGTCGCGCTGCGCCTCGAGGGCCGAAATCTGCCCAAGCACGAGTTCGAGCCGATCGAGCATCCGCAGGATGCGGGCCCTGGCGTGCGCCGGTAACGGCGCGCCCAGGGCCGTCCGGAGTTGGCCAAGCCGGTGGCGGCGGTCGCGCCGGAGCGGGTCGTAGCCCTCGACGCCAAGTGTGGTCAGCACGCCGCCGATCCGGTTCGTCAGGGCGATCCGCTCTGCCACGAGTTCCTCGCGCTCGCGCCCGGGATGCCGCGCGTCTTCATCATCCTCATCGGGCACCGGCACCATGGAGCAGACCCGAGGTTCTCCGCGAAGGAAGGCCAGGCAAGTCTGCAACAGCAAGTCGACGTCGATTGTGTCGGTTTTGGCCCTACGGGCCCGCCGGTCAACCGGAACGCTCACAGGCTGGATTACATGGACCGCAATGCTGGCACGCTGGAGAACCCGCGCCAGCCAAAAGCCGGAGTAGCCGGACTCGTAGGCGGCAATGGTGCGCTCAACGAGGCCCCCCTTTGTCGGCCGCACGCAGCCTCAGCCGCGCGATCGCGTCGAGCAGCGCCTCCGCTCGTGGCTCAAGGCGTTGCTTGACCTTAACCCCAGGCAAGCCCGGAACATGGGCGCCAATCACCCAAGCGGTCTTTGAGACTTCCACAACAACCACGAGCGTGGTCCGCAGGTCCGGCAGCAGTGCAGGCGCAGTCGTCATCACACAGCCTCCCAGGCGAATAACAGCCGACCAGGCATGCTTGCTGAAATGCCGGCCTCGCTCATAGGGTCTATGCGCGGATGTGTTTGGACGCGCTACGCTCTGGCTGATTCGCTTGTCCTGCAGGCGACGGAGGTCGGCATGGCGCGGCGTCGGATCGGTCAAGAAGACTTCATCGCGCGGCCAGAGCCGCGCTCTGGCGCATCGCTGATGGAGCTAGCGGGGCTCATCGACTGGCCCGAGATCGATCGTACCTTGGCTGGCATCTCAGCGGCGACGAAGGGCGAGGCGGGTTGGCCGCCAGTGGCCCTGTTCCGAGCCCTGCTGCTGGCTACCTGGCACGACCTGTCGGACGTGAGGCTCGCCGAGGCACTGGACGACCGCGCCAGTTTCCGCCGCTTTTGCGGCTTCGCCGCCCACGAGCCGACGCCCGAGCGCACCTCCTTTGTCCGCTTCCGGCGCGAGTTGGCTCAGCGTGGGCTGGATCGAGTGCTATTCGAAGCCGTCACCCGCGAGCTCGAGGCCAAGGGCGTGATGGTGCGCACCGGCGCTCTGGTGGACGCGACGATCATTCCGTCCGCCAGCATCAGGCAGGACGCGAGGCCAAGTGGTCTGGGCACCGCCGGCGCAAGCCGGTGCACGGCTACAAGGCGCACGTGGCGACCGACGAAGGTGCCGGCCTGGTGCGCGGTGTCGAGGTCACGACGGCCAACGTGCACGATGCAGCCGAGTTGGCGGCGGTGCTGCCACCGGAGCCAGGCAACGTCTATGGCGACAGCGCCTTCACCGGCGGGTCGGCGGAGTGGCTGATCATCAGCCGCGGCGGCCGGCCGCGCACGGTGTGGACCGGCATCTGGGGCCGCGGCCCGGACGCCCTCGCGCGGCTCGAAGCGAACAACGCGGCGGTCCGGCGGGTCCGCTGCCGCATCGAGAAGGTGTTCGGCACCTGGAAGCGCAGCTATGGCCTACGGCGGATGCGCTGGCTCGGGCTTGCCAAGGCAGGTCTGCAGGTGCGGCTTGCTGCCATAGCCTATAATCTCCGGCGCACCGTTACCCTGCTGCACACTGCGGCAGCCTGACATAGGACGAGTCTGTCCGCACCGCCCCTTAGCCTTCCGAGGCAGGCCAAAACCGACGCGCATCACGGTGCCCGAGGCGCCCCGAAGCCCACACCGCGAAGATCTGCACCCTTTCTGTGCACCCGCGCACGGCTCTCATCAGTGGGTTCGACCCGCAGCTCGAGCGGGTCAGTCCCGGCATGCTGTTGGTAGGGCAGGCGGTCGAGGCGGCGATCGCCGAGGGCATAGCCCATGCCGACTTCCTGCGGGGCCGCGAAACCTACAAGTATTTCTGGGGCGCCGAGGACTGTCCGACCTTCCGCCGGCGCCTCGCCATACGGGGCAGCGATTAATGCGGTGCCTGCTGATCGTGCTCGACAGCGTCGGCGTGGGCCAAGCGCTCGATGCCGGAGATTACGGCGATGTCGGCGCTGACACGCTCGGCCACCTCGTCGCCACGACCGGCCTGCGGCTGCCGGCGCTCTGGTCGTTGGGCCTTGGGCGTATCATGGGATCCGAGGGCGCGCCGGCCGGGGCAAGCTGGGGCCGGATGCGACCACGTGCCGCCGGGAAGGACAGCACCACCGGGCATTGGGAAATCGCCGGTGTGGAACTGGCGCAGCCCTTCGCGGTGTTCGAGCATTTTCCGCCCGCACTCGCGCAGGCGATCGAGGCCGAGGCCGGCATCCGCTGCCTCGGCAACCTGCCGGCGAGCGGGACGCAGATCATTGCGGAACTGGGCGGGGAGCATTGCCGCACGGAGCGGCCCATCCTCTACACCTCTGCCGATTCGGTGCTGCAGATCGCGGCGAATGAATCCGTGGTGCCGGTGGAGCGGCTGATGGAGATCTGCACCGTCGCCCGCCGCCATGCCGACCGCTGGCACATCGGCCGGGTGATCGCACGGCCTTTCATCGGACAGGAGGGCGACTTCCATCGCACCCCGCGGCGGCACGACTTCGCCACGCAGCCGCCGCCCACGATCCTCGACGCCCTGGACAGGGCCGGCCTGCCGGTGAAGGCGGTCGGCAAGATCGCCGATCTCTTCGCCGGCCGCGGAATCGCAGAAACCTGGCCGACACCTCGAACGCCGATGCGATGCGGCGGATCGAGGCCGTGTGGGAGGCGACACGGGCGGGGCTGGTCTTCGCCAACCTAGTGGATTTCGACGCGCAATATGGCCATCGGCGCGACGTGCAGGGCTATGCGCGGGCCCTGGAGCGGTTCGACCGCTGGCTGACTGGCCTCCTGCCGGCCTGCACCGGGCAGGACCTGCTGATCATCACCGCCGACCATGGCAACGACCCGACCTTCCGCGGCACCGACCACACGCGGGAAGAGGTGCCGCTGATCCTCCGCCATGCCGGTCCCCCGTCACTGCTTGGCACAAGCGACGGCTTCGCCGACGTGGCCGCGACGCTCGCGGCGTATTTCGGCATCGGTCCCTGGCCAATCGGGCGCTCGCTCCTGCCATGACGGCGGATGGCCCGGCGCTGGAGGTTTATCTGGCAGGTGCGATCTCGGCGCCGGTCGCGCTGATGCGCCTGCTGCTCCCCGGCGCCTCGGTGGCGGCGGTGACGGCGGTGCTGGAGCGACAGGCGGTCGCGGCGCCGGATGCCGCAGCCGGCGAGCGGCTGCAGCGGCTCCTGGATTTGGCGCGGCAGCACCAGGACGGACTCGGGTTGCTCGAACGCATGGTGCAGGCCGGCGCGGTGCATGGCGGCGAGGCAGATCCGGCCACGGCCATTGCCGCCAGCCGGGCGATGTTCGACCGCCTCGTTGCCATCAGCCCGGAGGCGAGCGTCGCCGCCTATACCCTCGGGGATGCTGGACTGCTGCGGGCGGCGACCGACGAGCTGGTGCGCTGGCTGGAACGCCAGGACCTGCTCTCGGGGCGGCCGGTTGTGCTCGACCCCGGCTGCGGCATCGGCCGAGTTTAGTGGCGCTGGCACCGCATGCCGCCGAAGTGACGGGGCTGGATGTTTCGTCCGGGATGATCGCAGCGGCGCGGCAGCGTTGCGAGGGTTATGACAACCTCCGCTTCGCGGTCGGCTCCGGCCATGACCTGGCCGGGGTGGCCGATGCCTCCTGCGACCTCGTGCTGGCGGTGGAGGTGTTCCCGTATCTGGGGGCCAGTGGCACGGCTCTGGCCGCCTGGCATGTCGCGGAGGCGGGGCGGGTGCTGCGCAGCAATGGCAGCCGGGTGATCCTCAGCTTCAGCTACCGCAAGGATGTGGTGGGCCGACGGGTGTCGCGGCGATGGCGGCGCAGGCCGAATTTGCAGTGCTGCTGAACGGAACCCGTGAGCTGGCGCTATGGGACGGTGCTGCCTATTGGCTGCGTCTGGCGTCCAGCTGCGCCGGATGATCGGCGCGCCGCCGCAAGGGTTCGCAGCGCATCAGCCACGCGGGCGATGACCTCGCCCCAGGCGCCGGAACGCCTTTGCCGAAAGAGCCGCATGCTCGGGTACCACGGGCTGTCCTCGCGCTCCTCCATCCAGCGCCAGTCGGCGTCGCTGGCGAGCAGCGTCCAGACGGGGAGGCCGAGCGCGCCGGCTAGGTGGGCCGGCATCGAATCGATGCTGATGACGAGATCGAGGCCGCGCATCACCGCTGCCGCCTCGAGGATGTCGTCGGAACCGGAGAGGATGCCGAAATCGGGCGTCCGCTCCTCCAGCGCAGGGCCGCGCTGGAGGATATGCAGCGCGACGTCAGCGACGGTCCCGAGCGGTGCGAGCAGGCCGAAGGGCACTGAGCGGCGCTCGTAATCCCAGTCACCGGACCGCCAGACCAACCCCACTGCGAGACCAGGGTGTGCCAAGCCGGTGCCTGCCCGCAGGTCCCGGCGGGGCAGGTGCAGATAGGGGACCTGGGCGGGGAGGGTGCCGATCGTGGTGCGGAGGACATGGGGCAGTTCCATCACCTCCACATCGACGTCATAGGCGACCTCCGGAGTACCGTCATGCAGCGGCAGAAGGCGTCCGACCCCCGACATCGTACGGAGCAGCGGGATAAGCGCCGGCTGCGCCCAGACTGTTAGATCGGATGCGCGGGCCTGGACGAAGGGTGCGAAGCGGATGAACTGGATGGTGTCGCCGAGGCCGTGATAGCAGCGGATGAGGATCCGCCGCCCGTCCAGCGGCGTGCCGTCCCAGACGGCCTGCAGGTGGCGTGGGCGGCTCCAGTCCCGCACCCCGGCGCGGGCGCGCAGCATCGCTTCGCTGATGCCCCAGGCCTCCTCCCAGTCGCCGCGGCGCATATGATGCACCCACAGGGCTCCCGGATCACTGCTGACCACTGATACGATCCCCTGCTGCTCCCGCCGTACCGCTGCGAGCATTCCGCACCGAACTGGCAGCGCAACGCATCTGCCGCCGGGCGGTTCCGCGCAACATGGTGCGGGATGATGCTGGGTTCTGTCAGCACTCGCGCCAACCATGACGACGTGAGGTGGTGGCTGGGTTCTGGTTACGCCGCGCCAAGAATAACGAGTGCAGTGATGGCACGGCGGAGGTGAGGCAGGCGACGGCGGCGGGCAGAGACGTATTGGTTGTGGCGGGCGCAGGAACAGAAGAAGCTGCGGAGCTCGTCGTAGCTTCGACAGAACCGCTCCGCTGACGCGAAGCTCTTGAACCCGCGCATACATCGCGTGCGGCCTTTCATGCGCTGATGGTCTTGCTCGATGGCCTAATCGCAAATGACAAATTCTGCTTGGTTCGCCGCTCTCGCTTGCGCCGGAGCTGGTCCCGGCTGACGCTGCGGGAGCGCTCCAGGCGAGCCGGCATGACCCCAGCTGTGTCCCTCCAGACGGGAGGGACAGATGCGATGCCAGTGGACCATGCATCGGACGGCGCGGCCGGCTCCGGATGGCCAGCGTTGATGGGATCGGGCCTATCAGGAGGTGTTGGCCTGGACCACGGAGATGGCCGCCGCGTCTGCCGACGGGTTGCGCGGCCCCGGCCTGCGGGAGGATGGCCATGAGAGCGGCCCTTTATGCGCGGGTATCGACCCAACGCCAGGCCCAGGCCCAAACCGTCGAGCAGCAGATCAAGCGCCTGACCGGCCATGCGCACCAGCAAGGCTGGGCCATCCTCCCTGATCAGGTGTTCCGCGATGATGGCTACAGCGGTGCTTCGCTGCGGCTGCCAGGTCTCGATTGCTTGCGCAACCGCGCCGCAGCCCGCAGCCTCGATCTGGTCCTGATCACCGCACCGGACCGGCTGGCGCGCAACTACGTGCATCAGGTCCTGCTGCTGGAAGAGCTGCAGGGACATGGCTGCGGCGTGCAGTTCCTCGACCGTCCCATGAGCCAGGATCCCCATGATCAGCCGCTGTTGCAGATCCGCGGTGCGGTGGCGGATTATGAACGCACGGTGATCACTGAGCGCATGCGGCGTGGCCGCCAGCGCAAGTTGGAGGCGGGAGTGATGCTGCCCTGGACCAGAGCGCCTTTCGGCTACCGGGTAGATCCAGATCGTCCGCGCGATCCTGCAGGTGTCCGCATTGAGGAGGCCGAGGCAGCCATCGTGCGCGAGATGTTTGCCTGGTATGCAGATGAAGCTCACAGCTTCTGCTCGCTGGCACGCCTGCTGGAGCAGCGCGGCATCCGAACCTCGACGGGCCTGGCTCGCTGGAACCTGGCGAGTATCCATGGCCTGCTGACCAACCCGGCTTATGCCGCCAGGTCTATGGCAATCGCTGGCACCGCCGCGGCAGCTTGGAACGGCGCTCGGCAAAAGCACCGCGCAAGCGCTCCGCCATGAGCCGGGTGGATGCGCCGCGGGAGGAGTGGATCCTGGTGATCGAAATCCCGCCGCTCGTCAGCGAGGAGCAGTTCGACCGTGTGCAGGCTCGGCTCACCAGCAACCGGCGCTTTGCCACCGCAACAACAAGGCCCATCCCTACCTGCTGCGGGGCCTGGTCAGCTGCGGCCTGTGCGGTCTGGCCTGCCTGGCTCGGGCCAACATGCACCGGTATCGCTACTACTCCTGCACCGGCAAGCTGCCGGCCCTGTTCTCGCATCGGGAGCAGAAATGTCCGTCGCCAGCGTGTTGCACCGGTCGGAGGATCGGACGCATTGAGCCCGACCCATGTCTCGGGTCATACGATGCGGGCGTACTCCGGTCGGCCAAGCTCAAGCATGCGGTTCAGCACGTCGGCGGCAATCGCTACCTCGGTGCTCTGGCGCCGGTCGGTCTGCGAACGTAGGCCATCACCGATGACACGTTTCCATCTTGAAATGTCGGATTCCACAAGCGGTCCGGTGTTGTATCCTGAGATCTTCTGCCAGCCCATGCGCTCGCGCTCGGCGATGAGCTGCAGATGTCGGTCGCAGCGGGTCGGCGCAGTCTCAGTCGTGTCGCTCCGCACGGCACTCGAGCGAGGCGGAATGATAACGTCGGCATCTGGATGCTGCGCAGCGACCGCGGCGTAGACGTCGTCCCTGTCGTAGGCACCGTCACCGATGAAGGACGCCACCGGCCCCTCGACCTGGTCGAGCAACGGGCCAATCTGCGAGCCATCGTCGGCACCTTGTCGGTCAGCTCTGATGCAACGATGAGCCCGGTATCAGCGTCGGTGGCGAGATGAAGCTTGCGCCAGCCACGCCGCGTTCTCGTGCCGTGCTTCTCCACGAGCCACTCGCCGGGGCCACAAAGCTTCAGCCCCGTGCTGTCCACCAGCAGGTGCACGGGCTCACGCCCGCGGCGCGGGCGCGGTACCTCCAGCGTCTCCGCTCGGCGGCTCATTGTGCTGTGGTCCGGTACGTCGAGGTCGAGGCCAAGCAGGCCGATGATGGAGGCGATGAGGCCCTCCGTCTGGCGCAGCGCCAGATGGAACACCGTCCGCAGGGTCAACGCCGTGGTGATCGCCAGTGCGGAGTAACGCGGCTGCCCGCCCCGAGTGGTCCGCCGCTCAGCTCGCCAAGCCCCGATCGCCTCTGCCGTGAACCACACCGTCAAGCTGCCGCGTGCCCGCAGACCCGCCTCGTAGGCAGGCCAGTTCGTCACTCTGTGGTGCTGGCGTGGAATGTGGTGCCGGCGGTCGGCATTGGCTTTGAATGGCAAATAGGGCGCCCCTAAACGAGATCGGGCATGGCCCAGGTCCTATCCTACCCCAGCAACGCTAGTAGGGCCCATCTGTGCACCACGCTCGTTCTGGGGCAAAAAGACAGCTGTGACGGGGGAGGCAGACGGAGAGGGGCCATCTGTCGCTAGGCATAGCTCCTCGCCCACCCCACGGGTAATGTTGCTTGGATCGAATCTATCCGCGCCATTAACAGACATGTGAGGTGCAATCACCGGCGACGGCGCTTTACTGGTCCGGCGTCCTCACTCCCAATCAAGCCACCGCAGGTTCAAGCCGTTCGACATCGCCTTCGCGCCATTGATGCCGGGTCAGCAGCGTGGTCGCCTCGCTGCCGGTATCTCGAGCGCGGCGCCGATAGCGGCAGGTGTGGTGATGCCTAGCTCGTCCATCTCGCGGCCGATTGCCATACGTAACCGAATAGTCTCCAGCCGGTCATCAGTCCGATGCCGGCATTCCTGGAACGAGACCTTCGGCTTTTCGGGCGGCAGGCTTATGTTGGGGATGTTGGTCGCCGCCGATGCTGGCGCTAGCCTACTCCAGGTCCGGAACGGCCCAAGCTAGGGCGATGGGTCATACGTTCTCTCGCCAGAAACTGCCCCGCCTGGGCAACGAGCCGACGATCTGCCGCGCCGGCAACAAGTCCAGCGGCGGTGAAATGCTCGTATGCTTCGATCACTGCCACTGCAGCAGCCTGAATATCCCCTTTAACCCGATGCTCGGGGTCAGCCCAACCCGCGGTCTGGAGTACCAACAGCGCTCGTCTGAAGCGATCCTCGGCAATGATCTGCTCTCGGGCCATGATGGTTTGCTCTCCGCTCGTGGTTGCGCCTTGGCCCGGTGTCTTGATCGGCTGAAGCCACCGGGAATCACGCCCGGCCGGTAGCGTCCGTCAAGGTGGTGGAATTTGCTGATGAGCTTGGGACAGCCACGGCTCAGGCAAGCTTCGGGAGCCGTGAATTATTTTCTCCGACGGTAGCGTACGACTGGCGAGCATCACCTGCCGAAGCCCAGAGATACCGTGTTCGCAGTCAAGACCCGCGATGCGGCGACCTCACCCGTCGGCGAGACCGCGTCGCATCAAGCGACGGCTGGTTTCCTCGAACCCCGCGCCCGATAGAGGCCCTGTGCGGTTCCATTTCCCTGCTCCACTTCGAGGTGGAGCATCTCGATCCCGAGCTCGCGCGCCCGGTCCAGCGCAAAGGCGAGCAGCCGCCGTCCAACGCCACGCCCGCGCAGTTCTGGCACGAGATAGAAGTCATCGATGAATCCGTCCCGCTCACCGTACTCGATGCTGTAGCCCAGCGTGATCACTAGCTGTTTGATCCCGGGGTTTGATGGTGCAGTCTTCCAGCAGGCGTGGAAGGACGCGCTGTGGGCCAGGTTCACCATGGGAGCGCCACAACGACAGCGGCGGTCTGTCGAGCGATACAGCATAGT
>JAESFM010000137.1_pt1 | contig 27982 bp, 23 predicted proteins | sample 9266171 | NCBI WGS metagenome assembly JAESFM01 (sample SAMN14505069, study PRJNA617099) | algae metagenome | isolation source: Hassallia sp. WJT32-NPBG1 and co-occurring heterotrophs from well developed... | place: USA: Mojave Desert, Joshua Tree National Park, California | collected 2006-06-22
ATTGTTATCAAATTATTTAGTTCAGCAACTAAAACGTCCGGCTGTTCCTGTGTTTATCGCGTAGTTGCTTGGCGCGCGGCGCGGCTACACCGCGCCATTGCTTGTGACAGTTGCGTAAGTCCTGCTTCTATAGAATTGTGTTGGTCGAAACTGAAGCAATTTCTCCGTTCGTGTGAAGCACGCACACTGGAATCACTCGACCAAGCAATGGCTCTTGCTGTCAATTACATTACCGAAGATGATGCCTACGAGAAGGTTCAATCACTGTGGTCTATTTACCTGAAAATTGCTGTAATCGACTGAAAAGCTTGACCAAGATGGATTTAGTCATCTTTAGATGACTTTAGCTATTAGCCATAGGTTTTAACCTATCGCCGATTATGGAAATCATTGAAGTTGTGATTTGTCAAGAGATATTTATTATTAATTGACCTATTGACAAATAACGACCACAACAAAAAAATGCACCTTAATTAAGCGCCTTTAATTAAAAAACCTGCTCTAACTTCTGGAAGTCGCGCTGCACCTCTTGGCAAAGAGACTTATTATTAGGATCAGTTTTTAAGGCTTTTTTGAGATAAATTCTGGCTTTGAGTAGTTGTTTTTCACCAATTAGCGCCCGTCCCCAAATTTGATAGGCGATCGCTTGCCATTGTCGCACTTCTGCATCTTCAGGTAAACGTTCTGCCAAAGCTTCCGCGAGGGCGATCGCCTGAGGAAAACGTCTTTCTCTCAAAAACCGCTGCAACTGCTCATAAGTCTTCCACTTCAGCCGATGTTCTATTTCTACCAAGTTAGGCGGCTTTGGTGTCGGTTTTGGTGGCGGTTTTGGTGTCGGTTTCTCCTGTGTCACCGTGACTACAGGTTCTCGATACGTTGTCTTTGTTGACTTTTCCGTTGCTTGCGGCTGGCTTGACCGTTGAGCCATTTCCTCTGGCGGTACAACCTTCAAAAGCAACTTGTAAGCCTCTGTTAAAGCAATAAATTTGTCTTGAGCTTTTTTATCACCTGGATTGATATCGGGATGATATTGCTGCGCCAGCCGTCGGTAAGACGTTTTGATGTCAACAAACGAAGCTCCCGACCTTAAACCTAATACACGGTAACAATCTCCAAAATCCATCTTCAGCCATCAGAAGCAAGAATATCAGCTATCAGCTATTAGCTTAAAGCCTGAAGTATAAATCATAAAGACTAAATTTTTAATTTAAAGTTCATACTTCACAATTTTTGGGGCTAGGGGAGGGGAGGAGTGGGAGAGTGGGAGAGTGGGGGTGGGGGGGAGTGGGAGAGTGGGGGAAAGAAGAATTATTCTCCTTGTCCCCTTGTCCCCCCCTGTCCCCCTGTCCCCCTGTCCCCCTCTCCCCCTGCTCTCCTACAACGGTCGGTCTTCAATTACACGGTCGATTAAACCGTACTCTTTCGCTTCAGCAGCAGACAGGAAAAAGTCGCGATCCATGTCTTTTTCAATCTTTGCCAAAGTCTGATTCGTGTTATCAGCGTAAATATTATTTAGCTGATGACGAATCCGGAGAATCTCTCTTGCCTCAATTTCGATGTCGGATGCTTGCCCACGAGTTCCACCTGAAGGTTGGTGAATCATGATCCGTGAGTGAGGCAATGCAAGCCGTTTACCTTTAGTGCCGGCTGCGAGCAGAAAGGAACCCATCGAGGCTGCTAAACCGACACAAATCGTAACCACATCTGATTTGATGTGCTGCATTGTATCGTAAATCGCCAAACCAGATGTCACCATTCCACCGGGGGAATTGATGTACAGTTGAATATCTTTACCTGGATCTTCTGAATCCAAATACAGCATCACGGCGATGATTTGATTGGCAATTTCATCATCAATATCTCGTCCCAGGAAAATAATGCGTTCCCGGTAAAGACGATTGTAAATATCAACCCACTGTGTATATTGTTCCCCTGGCATCCGGTAGGGAACTTTAGGAACGCCTATAGGCATAATTTTCTCCGTTTGTCAATAAGTTGAATTAGAGGAGTAAGGAGTCAGGAGTTAGGAGTCAGGAGCAAAAAAATTGTTTCATCTTCTTTCTTCTTTTTTCTCATAACTCATAACCCTGTACAGACGGGAGGAACCGAAGCGTCTGTACTCATAACTTTTTTAGAGGACACTGGCTGGTAATGGCGGATTGGCGAGTTCTTCTTTCTCAAAAACTCGGTCAATCAATCCGTATTCCTTCGCTTGGTAAGGTGTCATGTATAACAACCGATCCATATCCTTCGTAATTCTTTCTGGGGGCTGTCCGGTGGTGTTAGATAGAATATCAACCAGGGATGCCTTATTTACCAGAACTTCTTTCGCCCGGATTTGAATATCGGTTGCTTGACCTTGAGCGAAACTCTTAGGCTGATGTAAGATAATCGAAGCGTTGGGCAAGCTGGCGCGGCAACCTTTTGTTCCTGCACTGAGAAGCATCGCTGCCATACCCATCGCTGAACCGATGCAGATGGTGTGAATGGCAGGCTTGATATATTTCATCGTGTCATAGATGGCGAAGGCTTCGGTTTCAAAGCCGACGGGATCGCCACTGTAACCAGAAGTGCCAGTAGAGTTTATGTAAATTTTAATTGGTTTCTCTGGATCGTCAGACTGTAAATACAGCAATTCAGCTACTATCAGTTCCGTGACAGCAGGCACTAGTGGCATCCCAAGATAGACAATTCGCTCTTTTAACAATAATGAAGGTAAATCTGGCGGGGGTGTCCGGTAGAAGTTATCACCGCCGCCGTATGGGGCTTGAACAGCCTTGATGGGGGATATATCCATAGCAACTGTTGCCTGAAATAATGCCGTTAACTGTAATACATACTAGCGCGATGCTAGGTGTGTTAAAGGTGTGGATTTCTCGCTATGCGGGCAAGGGAGGGCGAAATAGGGGGATCAAGGGATGGGGAGAAAGAATTGTCCCCTTGTCTCCTTGTCTCCTTGTCTCCTTGCCTCCTTGCCTCCTTGTCTCCTTGTCCTCTTGTCTCCTTGTCCCCTTGCCCCCAAGTTGTCCTCCTTGTCCTCTTGTCCCTGCTCAAGGGAATGTGAATATTGTTAAGGTATGCTTGTGGAGGAAGTTTTCCGTAGGGCTATGGGTGCAGTTTGAAGTTATTTATAAATATATATCTGGATAGGAAACCTAGGTTATGAAGGTTAGCTTGCAGCCGACTCTGAATGATAATAGTTTGGACGCGAATCAACAAAACAGTCAACGTCAGTTGTCAATTTCGATTTCGGCGATCGCTGAAAATTTTGATCGCAATGTCCCTCTGAATTTATGCTTAATTTTAGACCATAGTGGCTCGATGAATGGGCGACCGCTAGAAACCGTCAAAAAAGCGGCAATTGGTTTGGTTGACAAACTCAAAAAAGGCGATCGCCTTAGTGTTGTAGTCTTCGATCACCGTGCTAAGGTCTTAGTGCCCAATCAATTTATCGAAGATCCAGAACAAATCAAAAGGCAAATTAGTCGTCTTTCGGCTGATGGAGGGACGGCGATTGATGAAGGTTTGCGTTTGGGTATTGAGGAATTAGCAAAGGGTAAAAAAGAAACTATTTCTCAAGCTTTTCTGTTAACTGATGGCGAAAATGAACACGGTGATAATAACCGGTGTTTGAAATTTGCTCAATTGTCTGCCAGCTACAATTTGACTTTGAATACTTTGGGATTTGGCGACAATTGGAATCAGGATGTTTTAGAAAAAATTGCTGATGCTGGTTTGGGTACTTTATCTTACATTCAACAACCAGATCGGGCAGTAGAAGAATTTAGTCGCCTTTTCACCCGAATGCAAACGGTGGGATTGACGAATGCTTATTTACTATTCTCGCTAATGCCGAAAGTGCGATTAGCAGAACTAAAACCGATCGCTCAAGTTGCGCCAGACACAATTGAGTTACCTGTACAATACGAAGCTGATGGACGCTTGGCGGTGCGTTTGGGTGATTTGATGAAAGATGTAGAACGAGTGATTTTAGCGAATATTTATCTGGGACAATTGCCAGAAGGTAAACAAGCGATCGCTAATGTACAAGTCCGCTACGACGATCCTACTGACAATAAAACTGGATTATTTTCACCAAATATCCCTATTTATGCTAATGTTGTTCGGAATTACCAACCCGTGAACGATGCCCAAGTGCAGCAACATGTTCTTGCGTTAGCCAAGTATCGGCAAACTCAACTAGCGGAAGCGAAATTACAACAAGGCGATCGCGCTGGTGCGGCAACAATGCTGCAAACTGCGGCAAAAACCGCTTTGCAAATGGGCGATACCAGTGCGGCAACAGTATTGCAAACTTCCGCCACTCGGCTGCAAACTGGGCAAGAATTATCAGAAAGCGATCGTAAGAAAACCAGAATTGTATCTAAAACAGTTTTGCAAGATCCTTAGTTTTAAGTGTTGGGTGTTAGTTGTTGGGTGTTAGTTGTTGGTTGTTAGTTGTTGGTTGTTGGTTGTCACAAAGTATTTCTAACTCCTCACTCTTGACTTTTAACTCCTGACTCCTGACTCCTAACTCCTAACTTTCATAAAGCTTACGCTGGTTGCTTGAAAAAAATGAAAACTACGGGTATTCATCACATAGCAGTTATTTGTTCTGATTATGAACGTTCAAAAAGGTTTTATACAGAAGTATTAGGCTTTTCGATTATTGAAGAGACATTTCGCGCTCAGAGAAATTCTTATAAATTAGATTTACGTGTGGCAGACAACCAGCAAATCGAGTTATTCTCTTTTCCTAATCCTCCGCAAAGGATTAATAATCCTGAAGCTTGTGGATTAAGACATCTTGCTTTTGAAGTTGATGATATAGAGCAAACTGTTTTGGAATTAAAATCAAAAGGTGTAGAAGTAGAGAATATCAGAATTGATGAAATTACAGGCAAGCGCTTTACTTTTTTTAAAGACCCAGATAATTTGCCGTTAGAGATTTATGAACGTTAGCCAAATTCAAGATGATAATAATAGAATACAGATTATCTGACACTCAGGCAATAATGAAGCTGTTTTTCGATACAGTTCATGAAATCAATATTCAAGATTATAGTCAAGAACAAGTAAATGCTTGGGCACCGGAAAATATGGATTACGAAGTTTGGCACAAAAGGTTACAAACCAAGCTTTCCTATATTGCTGAAGATAATGGTGAAATAGTTGGGTTTGGAGAATTAGAGCCGGATGGTCATATTGATTGTTTTTATTGTCATAGCAAATACCAAAAAATGGGTATTGGTTCAAAACTATTAATTCATATAGAAAATTCTGCTAATTTACAAGGAATTAAACGTTTATATACAGAAGCGAGTATTACTGCAAAGCCGTTTTTTCAAAGCAAGGGATTTAGCATTGTTAAGGAACAGCAAGTAGAACGACGGGGAGTTACATTTAAAAACTATGTAATGGAAAAATATCTGTGAATTTACACAGATAAATTACAGCCTCATACCTCGTTCCTTGCCTCTAGCAAAAAATGCGCTTCTTGGAGGCAGAGCCTCCAGTAAGTTCAGGAGGCAGAGCCTCTAAGATTGCATTCCCAGGCTGGAGCCTGGGAACGAGAAAAATGCAAAATTTTTGCTATGCTTCATAGTGACCGCCAGTAACTTTCCCTCGAAAAACAATGTACTGGTAAATGTTGTAAAACAGCATGATGGGAATAAGAAAACCAATAAAGATAATCATGAAAACCAACGCACTGGACGAAGCGGCTGCTTGATAAATAGTGATTTGAGTGGGGATGACATAAGGAAAAACGATTAACCCCAGCCCAATAAAACTGAGCAAGAAAATGAGGATAGTCCAGATAAAAGGTGCGCGTTCTTCTTGGCGTTCGAGGCTTTTGAGAAGTTGCCAGATTAGTAGAACTCCCAGTAAGGGAATTAATGCAAAGATATAAATTTCTGGTTGATGAAATAAACGCGATCGCGTATTTTCATAAAACACAGGAGTCGAAATTGTAATCAAAATCGCTCCTATGAGCGTTGTCACAGTCGCTATTTTCGCAGTTCGGTAATGAGTTGTTTGTAATTCCCCATCTGTTTTCATAATTAGATAAGTTGAACCAATCAGAACGTAGCCTTGAATCAAAGTCAAAGCTACCAATACAGACTTCCAGTTCAGCCAATCCCAAGTTGTGCCGATAAAGTGACCTGCCTCATCAACCGAAATACCTGAAAGTACACTACCAAGGGCAAATCCTTGACCAAGAGATGCTAAAAAACTTCCTGCACCAAAAGCTAAATTCCAAAAGTATTTTCGGTTTGAATGCTCGCGAAATTCAAACGCCACTGCCCGAAAAATTAGCCCAAAAACCATACCCATAATTGGGATATACAAAGCACTCAAAATCGTGCCGTAAGCTAGGGGAAATGCGCCAAACAACGCACCTCCCATGAGAACTAGCCAGGTTTCGTTGGCATCCCAAACGTTACCCAAACTAGTCATTAAGATACCCCGACGTTCGTCATCGTCGGAAGTTAAAGACAGAATTCCCACCCCTAAGTCAAATCCATCCAGCATGACGTAGAGGAAGAGGAAAAGAGCCAAAATCACAAACCATACCTGGGGAAGAAAATGCTCTAAAGCCTCCATAAAATCTCCTATTGTTGTGCTTCTACTGGACGCTGATCGGGGACAAATTCCGCAGGGGTGGTATCTACTGCGGGTTCGTTTTCAATTCCCGGTATCGGCAAATTTAAATTTGGACCAATACGGATAATCCGGCTGCCAAAATACATGGCAGAAATAAATAAAATGGTGTACACAACTGCAAAGCTAGTTAGTGAGGTTAAGACGTTGCTAGCTGGTATATGAGAAGCAGCATCAACTGTACGAATTTGCCCGTAAACAGTCCACGGTTGGCGTCCAACACAGCGCACAATCCAACCCGCTTCTATAGCTATGTATCCCAGAGGAGCTGCGAACATCCAGGTACGCAATAACCAGCGCTGCTGGGTAATGTTTTCCGCGCTGAGTTTGCCGCGCAGCCATTGAAGGACGCTCCACAACATTAATGCTGCTAAGAAGAAACCGATACCGCTCATGATGCGGAAAGCGTAATAAATTAAACCGACCATGTGAGGACGATCCTCTGGTTTCCATTCCTTCAAACCGAGTACTGGTTCGGAGAGTTTTGGTTTAAATTCGAGAATGTATCCTAATGCTTTCGGAATCGGGATTTCCCAGTCATTTTTTTGAGCTTTTTCGTTAGGTAACGCTACAACAGTCCAATCGCCAGATTCTCCAGCCGGGATTGTTTCCCAACGAGCTTCCATTGCCGCAAGTTTTGTCGGTTGATAGTGATATACTTGTTCGGCGCTTAAATGCCCCATGTAAATTTGCATCGGTGCGACAGCGACAGCAGCTGCCAAAGCAATTTTCAAAGATTTGCTAAAAAACGCTTGATGGCGATTTTTGAGAATATACCAAGCGCTGATTCCACCAATGACAAACAATGAAGTTTCTAATGTGGCGAAAAACATATGCAAAACACTTTTCGCCATGAACGGGTTGAGAATCGCTTGAAAATAATCGTGGACAACAAACTTGCCATTAACCATTTCTCCACCGGCTGGAGTTTGCAACCATGAATTAGCGCTCAAAATCCAGAATATCGATAAATTTGCGCCAAAGGCAACCATGATTGTGGCGAAATAGTGAATTACAGGATGAACGCGATCCCAACCGAACAACATGATCCCCAAAAAACCAGCTTCTAGCATGAATGCCATTGAAGCTTCAAATCCTAAAATACTACCAAAAAAGTCACCTGTAGCTTCAGCGAAGGGTGCCCAGTTGGTTCCAAACTGAAATTCCATCGGGATACCCGACGCCACACCAATACCAAAGTTCAGGACATAAAGCTTAGACCAAAAACGGGCATGAAGATAATAGTCAGGATTGCGAGTTTTCAGCCACATTCCCTCAACAATTACTAAATAAATTCCCATGCCCGTAGTCAAGACGGGCCAAAGCATATGGAATATTGCAGTTAGCGCAAACTGCATCCGCGATAGCACAACTGTATCGGATAAAAAATGCATTACTGCCCTCCATTTATTAGGCAAAACTCAGGTTAAACATAACAAATAATCTATTGATGCAAAAGCCCTTTTATTGATGTATATTTGCTTTGTTTAAAGCTTTTTATTTAAACTTTCTCCAAAATTTAAATAATTTAGTTTTATTTGTATTTTGTCCAACAATTCGATTCACAGAAGAGCAACAATAGTTTGACGGCTTGTCTTGTTAAGCTGCAAAGATTTACGCTCAAAGCATAACACACTTGAAAATATATAACTTTGACGGATTGTCTTTGGATAGCAATATTTATGCTGAGGATTGTAGAATAGTTTAATATAGAGTTTGATTTGAAGGAAATTAACAGTGGTTAATTCATCAAAGCTTTATTTTAATAAAATAGCTCGGGTAGACTACTGAGGCTAAATATTAGCTAGATTAGGCAAATAAAAAAAGCGATCGCACACTCAAAATGGATTTAATTTTTATGAAATTCATATTTATACCAATTTTTCCAAGGCAAACGCATCTAAATTAGTCTTGACAAAAACTTTAGTTGATGCATTGAGGCAAGAATAAGAATTGGTCGTTTAATTTATTTTCCAAGGGTCAAAGCGGTGCTTATATCAAGTTCGCTTAATCACTTATAAATCCCGAAACACCCCACCCGCGCTGTCGCACACCCTCCCCTTGCCAAGGGGAGGGTTAGGGAGGGGTAACCGAAGAACTGCAATGATAACTAATCATCGGAACTTGATCTTACAGCAAGGCGCAAAGCATCTACGCCTAAAACTTTGTCAATAACCGTTCGCTTTGACTGCGATTATTTTTGGTTTTATTTAGGTGAACTTATATTTTGCGCCTACACCCTTTTAGGGTGAGGCTATACTATACAAACAAAGCCTGCCTACGCAGGCTAAAAAACTTAATTTTTCTTGTCAGAACACGTTGGTGCAAAATGTGAATTAAGACATTCTTATTGACACTCCGGCGTTTGCCCTGCCAATTCTCCGTAATGTTGCGCTTTATTCCCCCTGCGCCAACTTTAGCCTGGACGGCAGCAGAAGTTTGGGAGCGATGCCTACTTTTTTTGCGCTTTCCAAGTTCCCCCGTAAACATAAAACGGGTTATCTTGGCTGACTTGATCCCAACATTGATGGCAAACAAAAACCCACTCGCCATCCTCCTCATACTTGACCCTATATAAAATCGGTGCAGTCAACCTGCACCGATCGCAAAATAAGAGCGCGAATTTTTCGAGCCATCTACCTTACGCTAATGCGGAAGCCTGGGGTTTAGCAAAAATCATCCTTCCGGCTGAAGTTTGCAAAGCACTGGTGACTACCACCCGAATTTCACCACCGACATAAGGACTGCCTTCTTCAACGACAACCATTGTACCGTCGTCGAGGTAGCCGATACCCTGACTGGGTTCTTTGCCTTCTTTGAGAATTTTTAAGTCAATGTTGTCGCCAGGTAAATACAAGGGACGAACGGCATTAACTAAATCGTTAACATTCAAAACAGGCACTTTTTGAACACTGGCTACTTTAGACAAGTTGTAGTCATTAGTTAGTAGTGTACCGTTGATTTCTTGGGCAAATCGCACTAATTTGGCATCTACGGTGGCAATATCTTCGTAGTCTGCTGGGTTGATTAAAATGCGATCGGGGTAAGCTTCTTTAATTCGGTTGAGAATTTCTAGTCCTCGTCTTCCCCGCACCCGCTTTAGGTCTTTGTTAGCATCAGCTACTTGTTGCAATTCTTGCAAGACAAATTGGGGGACGAGAATTTGCCCTTCGAGAAATCCTGTTTCTAACAGTGTTTCAATGCGACCATCAATAATGCAGCTGGTATCTAAAACTTTGGTACTGGCAGGTTTTAGTGTTCCTTCCACTACCATTGTTTCTACAGTACTGGGATTAATCAGTCGCAATAAGCCACGTCCGTGAGTATCTGCCAAATTCATGCCTGTATAAGCCAGCACAAGACTTCCGACAACGGCGACTAGGGGCTTAATAAAGCCAAAATCTGCCGGAATTGGCAACAAGAACAAAGGCGCAAGCATTAAGTTTGCTATCAATAGCCCAATCACCAAGCCAATGGCACGAGTTAAGATAACTTCTAGAGGCAGTTCTCTGACTTGTGCTTCTAGACGGCGATATCCCGTCTGAAATCGCAAGCCGACTGCACCACCGATGATTGCAGCAAAAACTGCAACAATAAAGCGTAAAGCTTCAAGATTTGTAACGCGATCAAGCGTTACATTGGGTATCAGATCCGTGCTGTAGTACCCTATACCCGCCGCTAAGAAGATGAATGAGAAAATGATAATTGCATCAAGCATAGTTGTGTTGTTTTCCTGCAACTGTGTTAACCGCAAGAGTGCAGTATTTTTTATTTCATCGGGAAGATAAAATCAGAAATATTTACTTACTCTAGGGATTTAAGCAGGCAATATCTGCAATTATTATAACGAAAGAGCTTTGTATTCATATTTTTGATCGTTTTGTTGTAATAAAGATAAAAAGTTGGGAAAAGTCTATCAATTTTCATAGTTTGTAATTATAGGAATAATAATTTAATTGTCTGTAAAAATGGCTGAAAAAGTTATCGTTTTTGGGATGCCGAATTCTGCTTACGTACATATTCCGTTTTGCAGACGGCGGTGTTTTTATTGTGATTTCCCAGTGTCTGTGGTGGGCGATCGCTTGCGGGGTGAAACATCTGTCGGTATATCTCACTACGTTGATGTCTTAATTGAAGAAATTGCCACTACACCAACTTTTGGTCAATCATTGAAGACTATTTTCTTTGGTGGGGGCACTCCTTCGCTTCTATCAACAGATCAGTTACAGCGTATCCTGGGGGTGATAGAAGAGCGTTTTGGTATTTCACAAGAAGCAGAAATTTCTATGGAAATGGACCCAGGAACGTTTGATTTAGAACATCTTCAAGGCTATTGTCGCTTGGGAGTCAATCGGGTAAGTTTGGGTGTGCAAGCGTTTGAGTCAGAATTATTGCAAGTTGCGGGGCGATCGCACACCCTTGCTGATATCTTCGCAGCTGTAGATTTAATTCGCCAACTGGGGGTTCCTGAATTCAGCATAGACTTAATTTCTGGTTTACCGCATCAAACTTTAGATAGGTGGCAATATTCTTTAGAAAAAGCGGTGGCGATCGCACCAACGCACATATCTATATATGACCTTACCATTGAACCGGGAACAGCTTTTGGTCGTTTCTATAAACCTGGGGATCAACCTTTACCTACAGATGAAACCACAGTTAGCATGTATCTATTGGCACAGAAAATTTTAAAAGGGGCGGGTTACGAACATTATGAAATTTCTAATTATGCCCACCCGGGACATCAGTGTCGGCATAATCGAGTTTATTGGGAAAATCGCCCTTATTATGGCTTTGGGATGGGCGCGGCAAGTTATCTTGAGGGTAAACGCTTTACTCGTCCGCGTAAAACCAAGGAATATTACTCTTGGGTGGAAACTGGAAGTGTAATTAATTGTGATGTGACTCCCCCAGAAGAAATATTGTTGGACACTTTAATGCTGGGGTTGCGTTTGGCAGACGGTGTGAGTTTGGATGCGTTGACGGCGCAATTTGGGGAAGAGAAGGTAAAAGAGATTTACAAGTGTTGCGATCCCTACTTTGAAAAAGGCTGGGTAGAAGTTGTAGGTGGAAGGTTAAAGTTAAGCGATCCCGATGGGTTTTTGTTTTCTAATGTGGTTTTGGCAAAGTTATTTGAGAAGTTGGAGTAACGCACCTTGCCTTCTCTTCTCCTTGCCTTCGGGACGCTCCGCGAACGAGAGGCTTCTGGTGCGTCGGCTTTGCCAACGCCAACACGGTTCGGCAAGTCTCTATACAGATGAACAATCCCGGCTGCTAGTTGTGGAATTATTACGAGGTTTTGGTCACGATATTTTAACAGTACAGGAGGCAGGCAATACCCGGCTGCCTGACCCAGCATAATTGCGCGTCTTAGTGGTAGATGATTTTAATACTTTTGAGGAAGTAAAATTTTTAATATAAGTTTAAAGTGGTGCGTTAAATTGCGTTAACGCACCCTACAAATTTAACTAATTTCTAACTCATAATTTCTAACTCCGCTCCTTTTAGTTATTAAGTTTTTAAGGAACAATCAAGACTGGGCAAGGTGAAAGGTTAGTCACGCGAGTGGTGACGCTATCTGTCGCTCCTTCTTCCGTCAAGCCTAGTCCGCGACAGCCCATGATGATTAAATTGGCATTAATTTCATCGGCAACGTCACAAATTGTAAAGGCAGGGTTGCCTTCCCTTTCGATGGTTTCGGCTTGAATGCCTTGTTGAGCAAATAAAGCTTGGGCGCTTTGCAGCAGTTTGGCAACCGCTTCTGGTGAGATCATGGGATCTGTAGTTGGTGCGTCTGGGTTAGGTTCTTCAACGACAGAGAGCAGCACTAAGCGACTACCGTACTTTTGCACGATGTTGGCAACCACGTCAGCGGCTTCGCGCGCTTCGCGGCTTTGATCGAGTGGAAATAAAACTGTTTTGAACATCTGATTCACCTGCGTAGCCCTTACTCCGGTAAAATCTGGAATGGCTCTACTTACAAAAAATAACAAAAAGGCGATCGCGAGGTTTGTACTATGTCCAAAAAAACTTTAGCAAATTTATCTGCTTCTGACTTATCCGGCAAACGGGCTTTGGTGCGGGTTGATTTTAACGTGCCTCTAGACGATAGTGGCAACATTACAGACGATACTCGCATTCGTGCGGCGCTGCCAACTATCCAGGATTTGACGCAGAAGGGCGCTAAAGTGATTCTAGTAAGCCATTTTGGGCGTCCTAAAGGAGTGGATGACAAATTGCGCCTGACACCAGTTGCAAAGCGCTTGTCTGACTTGCTAGGGCAAGAAGTCGTCAAAACTGATGACTCCATCGGTGATGACGTTGCAGCCAAAGTGGGAGCGTTGCAAAATGGACAAGTGTTGTTGCTAGAAAATGTCCGCTTCTACAAAGAAGAGGAGAAAAACGATCCAGAATTTGCGAAAAAACTAGCCGCAAATGCTGATTTGTATGTCAATGATGCTTTTGGCACGGCACACCGCGCCCACGCATCTACCGAAGGTGTGACTAAATATCTCAGCCCTTCGGTTGGGGGATATTTGATTGAGAAGGAATTGCAGTATTTGCAAAACGCGATCGCTAATCCTCAACGTCCTCTAGTAGCAATTATCGGCGGTTCCAAAGTTTCCAGTAAAATCGGTGTGATTGAAGCACTGCTGGAAAAATGCGACAAGCTAATCATCGGTGGTGGAATGATTTTCACTTTCTACAAAGCCCGTGGTTTGAATGTCGGTAAGTCTTTGGTGGAAGAAGACAAACTAGAATTGGCGAAGTCTTTGGAAGCTAAAGCGAAAGAACGCGGTGTTGACTTGCTGCTTCCCACAGATGTGGTTGTAGCAGATAATTTTGCCCCTGATGCCAATTCTCAAACCGTCAGCATTGACAGTATCCCCGATGGTTGGATGGGTTTGGATATTGGTCCCGACTCAATAAAAGTGTTCCAAGAAGCGCTTGCAGACTGCAAGACGGTGATTTGGAATGGTCCGATGGGTGTGTTTGAGTTTGATAAGTTTGCCGCAGGTACAGAAGCGATCGCTCACACTTTAGCCGAGATCAGCAAAAAAGGCGCTATCACCATTATCGGCGGTGGCGACTCTGTAGCAGCTGTGGAAAAGGTCGGTTTAGCCGATCAAATGAGCCACATCTCCACTGGTGGTGGCGCTAGTTTGGAGTTACTCGAAGGTAAGGAATTACCCGGAATCGTCGCATTAGATGAAGCTTAATCAAGTGTGAAGGATGAAGGATAAAGGATGAAAGTTTCATTCTTTATCCTTTCTGTCTTTGCTGAAATTTGAATTTTGAATTTATTTGTTGTGGAACCAAAATGGCTTGAATGGACGCAAAAGTTAGAAGCGATCGCTCAAAATGGTTTGACATATTCCGAAAATCCTTTTGATATTCAGCGCTTTCAACAATTGCGGGAAATTGCTGCGGAAATAATGGCGACTTACTCAAATACAGAACAAAGCTATATTCTGGATTTATTCGCCCGTGATGTTGGCTATGCTACTCCGAAAGTTGATGTGCGCGGAGCTGTCTTTCAAGACGATACGATATTGTTAGTTAAAGAGCGATCAGATGGCTGTTGGACTTTACCTGGTGGATGGGCTGATATTGGTGATTCCCCAAGTGAGGTAACTGTTAGAGAAGTTTTTGAAGAATCCGGTTATTTAACTCGCGCTGTAAAAGTTTTGGCTGTTTATGATAGAGACAGACAAGGACATCCACCGTTTGTGCATTACGTTTACAAGCTATTTTTTTTGTGTGAATTAGTTGGGGGTTCTCCTTCCGCAAGCATTGAAACGGAGGAAGTAGGATTTTTTGAAGAAGATAATATTCCCGAATTATCTCTCGGACGCGTCACACCAGGGGAAATTACGCGATTTTTTCAACATCACCGCGATCCAAATTTACCGACGGATTTTGATTAGGGGGAGTAGATATACTTTTCTAGTTATAGTTTATAACTAATTTATATTCTCAAAGTACATAATTTGAGTTTGCTTACACCCATTAAGGATATGGGTGTTTCGTAGTTGAAAGATGATTATTTCACGCAGAGGCGCAGAGACGCACAGAGAATGAGGGTGTCAGGAGTACGCTTTTAACGTTTAGGAGTTGTAGACATGCAGATTTGATGTTTTGAATAAGTAGAGTTTTGTGTGAAATCGTAGCAATTTAAGGTTGAATTTTAAACGCAAAGTGACGCTGAGGAAGACGCAAAGGTTCGCAGAGTCTCACTATGAATTAATCTGTATTAAGGCGTTTTTATCGGTGTCGGTGTCGGTGTTGATGTTGGCTTTAGTGTGGGTGTGGGTGTAGATGTTGGTGTTAGGGTGGGTGTGGGTGTAGATGTTGGTGTTAGGGTGGGTGTTGGTGTCGGTGTTAATATCGGGGTAGAAGTTTCGGTGGGTGTCGGTGTCGGGGATGGGGGTGGTGCGGGATTTTCGGCGGTGATGCTAAGTTGATAATCTAGTGGTTTTGATGCTGTGGAAACGACGACAAACTCATAATATCCGTCTTCTGGAAGTTCAGTAGATAATGAACGTTTTGTAGAATCTTCTAAAAATTTGATTTTGCCAGAAGGTGAATAAACTGATAGCAAAACTTGCGAATTTGCTTGTAGTTTAATATCCATGAATTGATTCTTGGCAAGTTCGGCAATGAATACTTTGCCATCAGCAGCTTTGAGAGTACCACTAACAGTTTTGCCGTTAGCACCTTGATCAAATACAAGTTTCTGAAAAGCTCTACCTGAAACGATCGCCTGAACTTTATCGTTCACAAATCCTTGCCAAACTTGTCCGATGGGCGTATTTGTAAAATTTTTACCGCGCTGTTCGGGAAATTGCTGATAAAATGCGGCATCGCCCAAATCATACAAAGAACGACTACCAACGTTGATTTTATTGACTTGGGCTTTATAGCGATCGCGTTGTGCTGCTGTATAATTTCCTAATTGCTGACGTGCATTTCTACTCAGTGGCGCAAGCTTATCTAACAATTCGGCGGCTGTTTTATCCCACTCAGCCCGCAAGCTGTCATCTTCAGGATTATCGCTCAGTTTGCGTCCCTTTAAGCTGGGATTTCTCTCCCAAAACACTTGATTTACCAAGTTAACATAAAAGTTGAAATCTATACCTAATTGTTCACGGCGATCGCGTAATTTTTCTTTACGTGCGCGTTCTTCTGGTGAGTACTGCGCTAGCGGATCAGTTGGCTGATTATTGCTTGGTGTAACGTCGGGTGTAGGTTGCGACGTATCTTGTGAAGAATCTCCGCCACGAGACAGTATCAAGTTTGTTCCTAACCAACCAACACCAACAACTCCAGCTAGCGCCAATCCTACCAGCAAGCTTTTTCCTGATGTCCACGAATTTTGTGGTTGAGGAATATCGGGGGACGGAGGAGTGGGGGCTTTGGGGTCCCCACGAAGTGGGGTTGGGGGCAAGGGGGAGAGAGGGCGAGGGGGGGCTACTGCTACGGTGGCAGATGTTGATTCGGTCGGAGGATATTGATTCGCCGGATAGTTGACAGGTGATGTCTTTAATGCTTCTAATACTTGCCGCGCAGATTGAAAGCGATCGTTTGGTCTTGGTGATAGCATTCTCTCTAAAACCTGTCCCAAATTCGGGCTTAAACTAACTTCGCGTCGCCATTGCCAAGTTAGCGTATGAGTATCAATTAATTCTTGCGGTTGTCTACCTGTCAGTAAAACTAACACGGTTGCGGCTAAAGCATACAAATCGCTGTGAGGCGACACCAGCCCGGTTTGCATCTGTTCTGAGGGCGCGTATCCCACCTTACCGAGTAGTGTTGCGGCTGGTGTAGCGGCACCTGCACCGTTTTGGTAATATTCTGAAGCGACGGCTGCGACCACTTGTTTCACCCCGCCAAAGTCAATTAAGATTGGCAACTGGTCAGCAGTGCGAAGAATTAAATTATCGGGTGAAATATCCCGGTGAATAACTCCCAAAGAGTGGATATAATCTAAAACTGGCAGAAGTTGCAGCAACAATTGACGCACTTCGGCTTCACTAAACCGCAAACCTTGCTGTAAGCGAGTATTTAATAAAGCGTTGTAAGGTTGCCCTTCTACATAATCTTGCACCAAAAACAGGTACTCCTTACCGCCCAAGTTGCTGCGAAACAATTCTCGAAAGCGGGGAATTTGCGGATGTTGCAATTTGTAAAGAACAGTTGCTTCTCGCTGAAACAGTTCTTCGGCTTTTTGTAAAACGTAGGGAGTTTGAACTTGGGGGGAGAATTCCTTTAAAACACAAAGTTCCCGAAAGCGGTTGATATCTTCAGCTAAATGAGTGCGTCCGAATCCTCCTTGACCGAGTAGACGTACAATAATATAGCGATCGCCTAAAGTTTGTCCCGGTTGGATACCCTGACTCATCAGATTTTGATTTAGCTTTTCACCACAATGAAGACAAAAGCTACTACCAGCAGGGTTTCCGTGTCCTTTGGAACAATAAACGAAATTCATAATAATATAGTTATTTGTTAGTTGTTAGTTGTTGGTTGAGTTGTTGGGCAATGGGCATTGGGCAATGGGCATTGGTAATAAAAGATGCTTTCCATGCCCCATGCCCCATGACGCCAGATGCCTCAACGGAGGGAACCTCCGCACGGCACTGGCTCCCCCATGCCCCATGCCCCACTATCCACTAACCACTAACCTTATTGTTGTCGTTTACCAACCTGATCAGCAGCGATCGCATACCAAATTTGACCGAGAGTCTTTTGATTGAGTTTCCCACGTCGCTGACCTGGGAACAAGCGATCGAATTTTTGATTTGTGTCTCTGTTCAATTGACTGATTGTATAATCACCAAACTGTCCTGCTTGCGCTTTGCGTCTCCAAACGTCGTAATCTTGAGAACCGTAATTTCCCAACTTCCGACGCGATGACGTACTGAGTTTAGCCTGTTCTAGTTTATCCAGCAAGTTGTCAGCTACACCGTACCATTCTTTGCGTAAAGCATTATCTTCTGGGTTAGATGTAAGAGTGCGTCCCTGTAATTCTGGCTTTTCGGTATAAAATAAATTATCGACAGTCCGGGTAAAAAATCCTTGAGGAATTTCTAATTCTTCACGACGATTAACAATTTGACTTATTTGTTTATCATTTGTGGGTTTACTTCCCGGATTCGATCCCCCCGGTAATTTCGGTAGAGAAATTGAGGGGACAGATACAGATATTGATGATACAGCACGCCCAACGGCATTTACTACCGCCCAAGTACCAGCGAAAGTTAAAACAACCGCAGTTGTCCCCACCAAACTAACAGCAAAAGGACGAAGCCAAACAGGTAAAGGTAGCGCACCAGCGACTAATTGCGATCTTTTGTGGAGACTACTCACCACAGCACCAGCGCGTTGTCGCCCAGGAGCGGCTATCATAGTTTTCAGCTTGGTGATGTGCGGATTTGCGGCTTTAACAGCGATAGAAAAGTTTAAATCTTTGATAACTTCATTCGCTGTTTGATAGCGATCGCTTGGTTTATAAGCAAGCATCCTTTTTAACACCGCTTCTAGTTGCGAACTGACTTTAATTTCCTGTCCCCAACGCCAAACAGCTTGATAGCTATCGTAAAGATGTTGCGGTTCTTTACCTGTTAACAATACCAGCGTTGTCACCGCCAAAGAGTACAAATCGCTACTCGGAAAAGCCTTTCCCTGGCGTAACTGTTCTTCTGGTGCGTAGCCTTTCTTACCCAATAAAGTGCGATTTACACCCAACTGAGTAAACCAAAAACCCTTACTCGCAGGTAATTGCTTCACACCGCCAAAATCAATCAACACCGGCAAATTATCAGAACTCCGCAAAATCAGATTATCAGGAGAAATATCGCGGTGAACGACATCTAGTGAGTGAATATACGACAACACAGGCAAAATTTGTTGCAGTAACTTAATTACCTCATCCTCACTAAAAGTTTGACGTTGTTCTAATAATTCGTAATAATTATCACCTTCTACATAATCTTGCACCAAAAAGAAAAAATCTTTATTCCCTAACTTCGCTTGCAAACAAGCGTGGAAACGCGGAATCTGCGGATGCTGAAGTTTCTTTAAAACACTTGCTTCGCGTTCAAATAATTCTTTCGCTTTTAATAAATCTTGTTGCGCTTCAACTTGGGGTGCAAATTCCTTCAGCACGCAATTTTCATTTTGATGAATTTTATCAAGAGCTAAATAAGTGCGTCCAAAGCCGCCCTGCCCCAATTGCCGTAAAATATGATAGCGATTCTCCACCACCTTCCCCGTAGCAAGAGGCAACGGCTCACCGCAGTGGATACAAAATCGGTTACTCTGATTATTTGCGTGTTGTTTACTGCAATAGACTTGCATGATGCCCAAGGGTGAATGAAGGGTTTTCTTTATTGCTACAACGGGCAGAGTCCCATTTACGCAAAATTAGGAATAGGGAGTGGGGGAGTGGAGGAGTGGGGGAGTGGAGGAGTGGAGGAGTGGGGGAAACTTATTCTACTTCCCCCCTCTTTCCCTCTTCCCCTCCCCCTTTCCTCCACTCCCCCCTCCAGGATAGTCATCAAAATGAAGTGTTATGAACATCGAATCACAACAGCAGCGGGCAATTAAAGCTTTTCAAGAGTTTATAACTACACCTCTAGAAACGCTATTACAACGCCATATAAACACTAAAAGCGAGTCAGCAGCCTTGGAATTATTTCACGAAATCGCTGCTAACGTACCCGCTTACAAGACTTTTTTAGCACAACAGAATATAAATCCTGCCTCTATCCAAACCTTTGAGGATTTCCAAAAACTACCTCCCATCACCAAAGAAAATTATATCTCGCGTCATCCTTTAGCTGACTTGTGTCGCCACGGATTACAAGCATGTGACATGATAGCGGCTTCCTCAGGTTCAACAGGTAAACCGACATTTTGGACACGTTTCTTTACAGATGAACTGCAAATTGCGATACGTTTTGAGCAGATATTCCACGACAGCTTTCATGCAGATTCCAAAAGTACTTTAGCCGTGATTTGTTTCACTTTAGGAACCTGGGTAGGTGGAATGTTTACAACTAATTGCTGTCGCTATCTTGGCAGCAAAGGTTATCCTATCACAGTAATTACACCAGGTAATAACAAAGAAGAAATCTTGCGAGTTGTGCAAGAACTTGGTTCAGCTTTCGAGCAAGTTGTATTGTTAGGATATCCGCCATTTCTGAAAGATGTAATTGATACAGGTATTGCTCGTGGTGTGGAATGGCAGCAATATCAAGTTAAGTTAGTTATGGCAGGAGAAGTATTTAGTGAAGAATGGCGCAGTTTGGTTGGTGAAAGAATTAATTCGCAAAATCCCTGTTACGATTCAGCATCACTTTATGGAACTGCGGATGCAGGTGTTTTGGGCAATGAAACACCTTTAAGTATCTGCATTCGCCGTTTTTTGGCAGAAAATGCTGATGCTGCGAAAGCTTTATTTGGGGAATCTCGTTTACCTACATTGGTACAGTATGACCCTTTAAGTCGCTTTTTTGAAGTTGAGGATGGCACTTTGTTCTTTACGGGAAATAATGGCATCCCCTTGATACGTTATAACATTTTAGATACTGGCGGGATAATTAGTTACGATGCCATGTTGCAATTTTTGGCAGAGTGGGGATTTAACCCTGTTGCAGAGTTAGAAAATCAGGGTGGAAGGGGAATTAATCAATTACCTTTTGTTTATGTTTTCGGACGTTCTAATTTTACGGTTTCTTACTTTGGCGCGAATATTTACCCAGAAAATGTAACGGTAGGATTAGAGCAACCTGTAATTAAAGAATGGGTGACGGGTAAGTTTGTATTGCAGGTGAAGGAAGATGCAGACAAGAACCGCTTTTTATCTGTCGTTGTGGAGTTGGCGCCTGAGGTGGAGGGTAGTGAAGAGAAAACTCAAGCGATCGCCAATTCAATTCTCTCACAATTAAAGCGGCTCAACAGCGAGTTTGCTAATTACGTCCCCCAAGAATATCAAATGCCAAAAGTGATATTAGCAGCGATCGGCGATCCGGAATATTTCCCCGTAGGGGTGAAGCATCGTTATACACGCAAGTAGCAATTTTCGCAAAAGCTGATGAATAATATTACTCTCCTCAACTCAACCAAAGTCCCCAAGGTTGACTTATTACTGTGTGAAATTATCAACTTGCTTGAGCAGAGTTTCCCAAATAGAATATGCGGTTATTATCTAGAAGGAAGTTATGCCAATCACAGTGCAGTAGCCACTAGTGATATTGATATGCGTGTTGTTTTTAAAGGCAAACTTGAGGCTGAAGAAAGACAACAATTTGCACAAACTCTCGAATCTTATCAGCAGATGTGTTCTATGGAACTTGGCATCACTCCAGATAGTGAGGAAGCGTTGTTTCGCATTGGTGCTGTCAGATTCCAAAAAGCCTCTCTATTAATGTATGGAGAAGATATCCGCGCTCAAGTTCCGTTAAAGCCGATTGATGATTTTATTCGCGACAATATGCATTTTCAATACCAATTGTTAGCGCGGGTACGTGGGAATCCGGAGGTGTTGACGTTTCCCTTAGATTATCCCGATCCTGCGGGTGAGTTTTACGGCTACGATCGCCGTCCGATACGCGCTGATGGGATAATTCAATATGGAACCAAAGATTTAGTGTTGAATGTTTTATGTCCGGCAACAGCACTAATTGCACTCACGGCAAAACAATATGTTGTCAGTAAGCAGCATTGTGTTACACAATACCGTCGCTGGATAAACGATGAGTGGACACCGCTTATAGAAGCAGTTTATCAGCAATGTCGTTATCGGTGGAATTACTTAGTACCGTCAGATGCAAATGACAGAAAGCAACTGCGTAAGTTATGCGATCGCGCTTTATGCTTTGAAAATCACTTTCTCGAACACTATAAAGCATATTTGCTTACTGAGTTGCAGCATACTTCGGATGCTTACAAGCTTTATACAGTCAAGCGATTAGGACAAATTGTATATAGCGATCGCGCTGTGATTATAGCTTTGGAAAAGATGAAAAACAGTAACAATCAAGAAATTAAGCTGCAAGTTAATACTACATTGCAGCACTATTAAGCACTTTAAAAAACCCGTTCAAATCTTAGTTTGAACGGGTTATTCTTATTTAGAAATTCGGAAAACTTATGATATTACAAATCAGGAGGTAAAATCACTTGATCGATCGCGTGAATAACGCCGTTACTACCTCTGATATCTGCCTTGGTCACCTTAGCTTCATTAACGGTTACGCCAGTTGCTGGATCAACTTTAACGTTGATCGCACCGCCTTCAACGCTTTTCACTTCGCCAGATTTCAAATCAGTAGATAATACTTGACCTTTTACCACATGGTAAGTCAAAAGCTTAACCAATACTTCTTTATTTTCTGGCTTCAACAAATCCCGCACCGCATCTTGTGGTAATTTAGCAAATGCCGCATCCGTGGGCGCAAAAAGAGTGTAATTATCTTTACCTTGTAAAGTCTCTGTCAGTCCGGCTGCTTTCAACGCCTTAGTTAAAGTTGTAAAAGAGCCGTCAGCCTCCGCCAATGCTAACAAGTTCTTACCTGAGGTGCTGGAACTTCCTCCAGACGGTTTAGTTGGGCTGGGTGTCTGGCTAGGTGTCGGTGCGGGGGGTGTCTCTGTAGTTCCAGGTGTGGGTGTAGCTTCTGGGGTAGTGGAGGGGGTAGTAGGTGTTGTGCTAGGTGTTTGACCAGGTGCAGTGCTACCACCACGGTTATAAGGAGCCTCGTTGAAAATACTAGGTCTAGGATTTATACCGCCTCTTTGGTTACTCTGAGATACGGTGTTTTTCCGTGATGTAGGCTTCTTTCCCTGTTTCGCTAATTCTGGCTCAGTCGGTGTATATTCAGCGTTTACCAAAACACGTTGACCACGATTGTAGGGCGCTTCTGAGAAAACACCAGGATTAGGATTTAGTACCTCATTGGCTCTAACCGAAAAACTCATGAGGAAAGTAGCGCTGGTTGCTCCTAATACTCCTAGTAACTTAGTCAGCAATTTTCTGTTATAATCAACGTTCATAAATTTTGTTTGGTTTTAATTTCCACAGGTTACATAAAGAGTTATAACATTTCGCTACACATAAAATCTAACCAAAGAAGTAAGTTTTTTTGTTGAAAATATGCGCTATTGATACAATTCAGCCATCCGGAAATTCTTTTACTGAAGGTTGAAAGGTATCGCCTGTACCAAATATAAGATCAATCAAGTAAAGTTTATCACCAGGTTTGTATAAGCGATCGCCCTCACTCAATTTTCCTTCTTGCTTAATATGGCTTCACCCAAACAAAAAGCAAGTATTTGAGATAAAAAACTTTACCAGATAGCAATCTCCACACAAATTTCATCAAAAAAATTGTTAACTTGGGAAAAAAGTAGCTTTCTATACAAACTGTTTACCACTTTCCTTTGTTTTTCTAATAAGCATCACAAGAAAGGCGTGAAAAAGTGCTGAATAAAAGAGGCGATGCAAGCAACTTTTTATCTAAGATTATCTACAATGATGCAAGGCTTTCATGGCGACTTATTGAATAGTAAATAGTATTTTTGCCAAAATCGTGCATTTACCAAAAAATCAAGATTAGTCTCGATTAGTTTGGTGCAAAATTAATTGGTAATGAAAATTTATATTACTAAAGATACAATTGTAAAGTTGATAAACGCACCGATTAGAGGGTAGGAAAGATGCTGGAACTATACCAATTTGAACTATCTCATTACTCAGAGAAAGCACGCCTGCTCCTTGATTATAAGGGATTAGCGTACCGCAAAATTGAAATTACACCTGGAATTGGACAAGTAGATCTCTTCCGGTTGACTGGTCAGCGACAAGTGCCAGTGCTGAAAGATGGTAATAAATATATCGCTGATTCCACAGCGATAGCTAAGTATTTAGACTTGCAATATCCCGATCGCCCACTGATACCCAGAGATTCAAAGCAACGGGGTTTATGCTTAATGATGGAAGAATGGGCTGATGAGTCCATTGGTATCAAAAGCCGCAAGGCTTTATTCTCGGCGATTAGTCAAGACCAAAATTTCCGCAAGTCTTTATTACCTACTTCGACACCAGATGTTTTCAAAACTCTAGTTCAAGGAGTACCAAACGATTTACTAAAAGTTTTGGGTATTGGAGTAGGTTATACTCCTGATGTGGTAACTAGCGCCATGACTGACTTAAAGCAAGACTTAGAAGCCTTAACGCTAATATTGGCGGAGAGTCCTTATCTAGTCGGAGACCAACCTACTTTAGCAGACTTTGCCGTGGCGGGATTGTCGATTTTGCTGAAGTTTCCCGATGGTCCCTATCTAGATTTACCAGTCAGCCTTAGAGGTAAAGGTGTCCCAGGATTAGCAGATAATCCCCTTTACGAACCATTCTTCACCTGGCGCGATCGCCTTTATAGTCAATATCGCATACCATTAATACCTACAACTACCACAGGTAGCGCTCCAACTTCAATTCAAATTGATTAGGAGTTAGTGGATACGTGGAGCGTTGGAGCGTTGTTAGGAGTTAGGAGGTAGTGGATAGATGTTAGTTGGAGCGTGGTTAAGAGCTAGGAGTTAGGAGTAATTTTTCACAACCAACAATTAACAACTATCACTATCGACTATCCACGCTCCAACTATCCACTATCCACGCTCCAAGTAACAACGCTCCAACTAACAACTAAAAAATTAAGATATGAATTTGGGACAACCGTTAGGTTCAGTAATACAAGGTTCTCTCACAGAAGGATTAGAAGTAAGATTACACCCGGATATTTCGGTTGAAGATATGCGGGTGGGTAAGTTTTTAGTCGTGCAAGGAATGCGATCGCGTTTTTTCTGTATGCTGACAGATGTAGCGCTAGGAACTGCTAACCAAAGAATTATCGCTAATCCTCCGAATTGGGAAGACACTTTTTTAAGAGAAGTTTTAGGTGGAAGTGGTACTTACGGAACTATCAACCTTTCACCAATGTTGATGTTCACTCCTGAAAATAATGAATCTTATTCAGCCACAAATGGCAAATCAGTTAATCCCTTTGTACCATCGGCAACGGGTTTAGCATCTTTTCAACCGCAAACCAGCACGACGATGGAACTGTTGCCAGTTAAAACTATTCCCAGTCACTTTAGCCAAGTTTACGAAGCAAGTGAAGACGATTTTCGTCGAGTATTTGGTTGGGAAGACGATCCGCAAAGAAAAAATTTCTCCATCGGGAAACCGTTGGATATGGATGTACCAGTTTGTATTGATTTAAATCGTTTTGTTGAACGCAGTAACGGCGTTTTTGGCAAATCTGGTACTGGTAAATCCTTTTTGACACGCTTACTTTTAGCTGGTGTGATTCGCAAAAGCGCAGCAGTTAATTTAATTTTTGATATGCATTCCGAGTATGGTTGGGAAGCTGTAGCGGAAGGTAAAAATGTTAATACTGTTAAAGGTTTAAAGCAGTTATTTCCCAGTCAAGTTGAAGTTTACACCCTTGACCCAGAATCTACAAAACGTCGGGGTGTGCGCGATGCACAAGAACTATATCTAAGTTACGACCAAATCGATGTCGAAGATATTAAGTTATGCAGTCGGGATTTAGGACTGTCGGATGCAGCATTAGATAATGCCAATATTTTGTTTTCTGAATTCGGTAAAACTTGGATTATCCAATTGCTGAACATGACGAACGAAGAAATCGAGATGTTCTGCGATGAAAAGCGAGGACATAAAGGTTCGATTATGGCTTTGCAACGCAAACTTTTGCGGATGGATAGTTTAAAGTATATACGAGCGGCTTGCCCGCAAAACTACATCGATAAGATTTTGCAATGTTTGGAAGCTGGGAAGAATGTTGTGATAGAGTTTGGTTCCCAATCCAACATGCTTTCTTACATGTTGGTAACGAACATGATTACCAAACGCATTCACGAGAAGTATGTCAAAAAAGCTGACAAGTTCTTGCAAAGTAAAAATCCATGTGATCGCCCAATGCCATTAATGATTACCATCGAGGAAGCGCACCGCTTTCTTGACCCCGCTATTGTCCAAAGTACCATCTTTGGCACGATCGCCCGCGAATTGCGGAAATATTTCGTTACACTTCTGGTGGTCGATCAACGTCCTTCAGGCATAGATAATGAAGTTATGTCTCAAATTGGCACTCGCATCACCGCTTTGCTCAATGATGAGAAAGACATCGACGCGATTTTTACAGGTGTCTCTGGTGGTGGTGGTTTGCGATCGGTCTTAGCCAAGTTAGACTCAAAGCAACAAGCTTTAATTTTAGGGCACGCTGTACCTATGCCCGTAGTGGTGCGTACCCGTCCTTACGACTCAACTTTCTATGCAGAAATTGGCGATACGGCTTGGGAAGAAAAGCCAGATGCAGAAGTCTTTGCTGCTGCTGAACTAGCTAAAGCCGATCTTGGTTTTTAATTTGCTGACTGGGGACTAGGGACTAGGGACTGGGGACTGGGGACTAGAAATAAAATGCTTTTTTACAGATGTGAATTGATTACTAAAGTTCTCCGAAGAATTCTAATCCCCAGTCCCTAGTCCGTAATTTCGTAATATTACAATTAATCAGTTCGGTTATCCGGCTAATTTCGGGCACCCGCGAGGGGGGTTTTAGCGTCACTATATATAGTAAGGGCACAAAACAATTTATCCCCATTTTTTTTGGCAAATAAAGATTTTTGCCTTATAATGGAAGGATTTATCTGAACTCCTTTACTATCCGACTAATTTGTCGTAATATTAAATAAGTAGAACTCATACTGACTTCGTATTCTTACTGTCGCTACTAGCGAATGAGGACGAAAAGAAATCAAGGGAAATAAAGAGCGCGTACTTCTAACGACTTAAAGATTTAGGGAGGATAGGGAAACCTATCTAAAGGGAGCACCGTCTTGACAAAACCTGTACTAATATGATTGTCTTCGGTAGTTCATAATGTGGTGAGATCAAAACACAATCTTTCCCCATCCGCCCTAGTAATTAAATATTTATTGTGTTTACGGAAAAGAGGACCACGCACCAATGCCTACTGCTAATACCCAAACTGAAAACACTAACACCAAATTCACGGCTGATATGGTGCGAACCTATCTGCGCGAGATTGGTCGTGTACCACTGCTAACCCGTGATCAAGAAATCATCTTTGGGAAGCAGGTGCAACACATGATGAAGTTAGTGGAAGCCAAAGAGGCTTTAGAAAAGAAACTGCACCGCGAAATAAGCTTAGAGGAGTGGGCAAGCCACGTTAACCAGCCAGAGGCAGAGGTTACACAGCTTGTGCATCAAGGTAAGCGGGCAAAGCAAAAGATGATTGAAGCGAATTTGCGCTTAGTCGTCGCTATTGCGAAAAAGTACCAAAAGCGTAACATGGAGTTTCTCGATTTGATCCAAGAGGGAACTCTAGGATTAGAGAGAGGTGTAGAGAAATTTGACCCGACACGGGGTTATAAGTTCTCAACTTACGCTTACTGGTGGATTCGTCAAGCGATTACGCGGGCGATCGCTCAACAAGGTCGGACTATTCGCTTACCGATCCACATTACCGAGAAGCTGAACAAAATCAAAAAAGTACAGCGCGAACTAGCTCAAAAGTTAGGGCGATCGCCTTCCCCCGCAGAAATTGCCAAAGAGCTTGAGCTAGAACCCGCTCAAATTCGCGAATACCTAAATATGGCGCGTCAGCCAGTTTCTTTAGATGTACGAGTTGGCGATAATCAAGATACTGAGTTGCAAGAAATGCTCGAAGATGATGGACCATCACCTGAGTATTACATGACTCAAGAATTCTTGCGTCAAGACTTGAACACCCTTCTGGCTGAACTTACCCCCCAACAGCGAGAAGTTTTAGCTTTGCGCTTTGGTTTAGAAGATGGTAACGAAATGTCTCTGGCGAAAGTTGGCGAACGCTTAAGCCTTAGCCGCGAGCGCGTCCGCCAATTAGAGCATCAAGCCCTTGCTCATCTGCGTCGTCGTCGCGCAAATGTTAAAGAGTACGTTGCTAGCTAGTTATAAGCTATATCGCTCTAGGCGACGCGCCTCCTGAATTCAGGGGGCGATTTTTTTTGTCGTTTCTAGCACTCTTGCTGGGAATGCATACAACAGGGCTGCTGCCTCGACCTTCAGTAATAGACTTATAGCAGCAGCCATATATATTAGGGCATAGAATGGAGCTAATTCGGTGTCATCTCATAGTCTGCGATCATATTATGTCCAAACCCTACAGTTATGACTTGCGCCAAAAAGTTATCCAAGCTATTGAACTAGATGGCTTGAAGAAAAGCGAGG
>JAESFM010000138.1_pt1 | contig 27885 bp, 22 predicted proteins | sample 9266171 | NCBI WGS metagenome assembly JAESFM01 (sample SAMN14505069, study PRJNA617099) | algae metagenome | isolation source: Hassallia sp. WJT32-NPBG1 and co-occurring heterotrophs from well developed... | place: USA: Mojave Desert, Joshua Tree National Park, California | collected 2006-06-22
AGACGCTATGTTATTCCAAATCAGTAGAAATGCTGAAATACTCAATTCGATTATTACTCCACTATCTAAAATTCTGGGATGTTCCAGTTCCGGAATGATTCATACCGCGATTATGCAACGCCAAAATCTGAAACTATTGCGAGTTTTCTACCCGGTTTGAGATTTGCGTTAGAAATAGATGAATTTTTCAAGGTCATTTTCGGTTCACTCTTGTGCAAAATCACGGCTTTATAAGGTACTACCCCAGTCGTTTCGCTGTTGATGCACCTCGCTGCTTCCCTTGACAAATCGAGACTTCTAGGTGGAATATAAGGACCGCGATCGTTTACGCGTACAATCACAGAGTTGCCATTTTTCAAGTTAGTCACCTGTAAGAAGGTGTTAAAAGGTAATGACTTATGAGCAACTGTTAGTTCGTTTTGATTGTATTTCTCACCATTCGCTGTTGTTCGACCATGAAAATAACCACCATACCAAGAAGCTAAACCAAACATTTTTTTCTTGGAAGGAGTTAAACCATACATTTCTTGCTGTCCTTCCACGAGTGATAAAGCAGGTGTTTGGAAAGCTGAACGAAGATTATTAATCCATTCAACCGCTAATAGTTCACCACTGCGGTGGATTTGGCGAGAAACTTCTTTTTGTATTCCAAATAAAAAGCGATTCCCTGCCATTAACGCTGGTATACCGTCAACTAATGCCGGTCGTAATTGATTAGCATCTAACCTGGGCAAATTAACGACTTGCGTCAAGCGCTGTTGCATCGATTTGGCTTCGAGTTCGTTGGGTAAAGTTGCAACAATACGCTTATTTACCCACACTTCATAGTTATCTTGATCGCGACGAACAACTAGTACTGGTGTTGTTGCAAAGCCTTGCTCCATCGTGGAAAAGTTGAAGAAATTTTGCAGCGATCGCAAAATTTTATTTGGCAATAAATCTCGGTTTGTCAGGTTAGATTCTATTAACCGAGGAATCGGCAAAATACTTGCAGTTTTTACTGGAATCTGCTCAGATGCAATATCTTCCAGAGAACTACAAAACTGATTTTTAGTTTGCTTTACTCCGTTTACGGAAAGATTCGAGAAATTAGCTTTAGTTGGTGGTGATTTTTTAGAACCCCAATCTATCTTCAAAAACCTTGTAGGTAATATCGTTGTACTCCAAACATTTAATCGCTGCTTAGGTGCCTCCAAAAATTCCCGATTGTTACTTACTAGTTTATCTAGATCGGATGAAACCTTTGTCGGAGAAACCTTTGGCATAAAACTTGGTGGCAAGTTTTCGCTCAACGACAAAAATGAACCAATCCAGGATGCAATGCAAAAAAATCCAAAAAATAGCATGGTAAAGTCAAATTTTAGGTACCCGCACACATAAGAAGTGCAACCCTAGTCTTGGCAAAGATAATTTTTCTCCAAGAAAATGAAACTGTATATCTTTTGCCAATTCAAACAAATCTCTCTTTAGTTAGAGGTACGTTACTGAGCGATCCCCAGCAGAAATCATAATATACCGTTGTTGGCAAATAAGTAAATAAAGCTTTGAAATTATGTTTTCGATTATTTCCTACTTTTACATTTAAATTTGTTATTAATTACTTTGAAAAATCCCTAAAATAAATATATTTTATATAATTAGCAACAGTAAAAATACTAACTTTAGTTTTTTTTAGGTATATATATTACATTTATTTTTAAAAACACTGAAGCAAAAGATACGATGAAGCAGTTCACCTTATTTGCGAATGCCGTAAACTTCTTAAGCTCCCAAATGCTGATTATGGCGTAATAAATCTTTTATTCTCAGATAATAGTGATGAAGCAATTATCAGTATTTTTCCAAACATAAATGTTTTAGTTTATATATAAAGCATAAGAAATGCTGATAGTATTTATTTGAGCTTCGGCACAAAAAATATACTGCAATAAAAAAATATTTAATAATCTGTAGTTAAAAGAAGCTAAGAAGCTGAATGGGCAACCTTTTCATCTTTTGGTTATGTGGCAAAAGTCTCGATAAATTTCCCTTTGACTAATTTGAATAATTTATAACTCAAGCAAATAAATTTTAATGAATAAAAAATTTCAAACTAGCAAATCCAACCATAGTAATTATTTTCATAGTCTTGAGTGTGCTAGCTGGATACATAAAATATTAAGGATTGGCGATTAAAGGCTGGGGATTAGGAAGAATAAAAGTACAAAACCCCGCGCTGGGTAGGAGGGTATTTTGCTGTTAGTGTCCTCAGTCTGGGAATGCGTCGTCATGAAACGACACAGATAATCAGCGATAATCGATCTGGAGATTTAGGGCAAAGCTGATCGCGATTTTGGGATAGATCCACTTGGTTCCAAAAGCTACAGGGGAAGGGTTTGCACAGAGAAAACTTTTTGACGATGTACAGACGATCGCACGAAGAATGCTAAATGTAACGGATTGCAACGTATAATGAAAACGAGAAAACGGTTAAGAAATATTGAAGAGCAGTAAGGTTAAATGCGAGTAGCGATCGCTGGTGCGGGTTTAGCAGGACTTTCCTGCGCGAAATATCTCACAGACGCAGGTCACACACCGATTGTTTTGGAAAGCCGAGACGTATTGGGTGGACTAGTAGCAGCGTGGAAAGACTCAGACGGCGACTGGTACGAAACCGGATTGCACGCTTTCTTTGGAGCATACCCGAATATGCTTCAGTTATTCAAAGAGTTAGGGATTGAAGATCGGCTGCAATGGAAACAGCACACGCTAATTTTCAATCAGCCAGAAAAGCCGGGGACTCTCTCACGTTTTGATGTTCCGGATATTCCGGCTCCATTCAACGTGATAATGTCGATTCTTCGCAACAATGACATGCTGACTTGGGAGCAAAAGATTAAATTCGCCATCGGGCTACTCCCAGCTGTGGTTCGCGGTCAGAAGTATGTTGAAGATATGGACAAGTACACTCTCATAGAGTGGCTGAGAAGGCAAGGTGTAGACGAACGGGTGAATAGTGATATTTTTATCGCCGCATCCAAAGCGCTTACCTTTATCAACCCCGATGAAGTTTCCGCCACAATTTTATTAACTGCACTGAATCGCTTTCTACAAGAACGATACGGCTCTAAGATTGCCTTCTTGGATGGTTCTCCTACCGAGCGATTGTGTCAACCGATAGTAGATCATATCACCCAAGGTGGCGGCGAAGTGCGGTTAAATGCGCCCCTCAAAGAAATCCTACTCAACGAAGATGGAAGCGTGAAAGCATTCTTGATTCGGGGATTGAATGGTGCCGCAGATGAAATTATCACCGCTGACTTATATGTTTCGGCAATGTCAGTGGATGTAATGAAAGTGATGTTACCGAAACCTTGGCAGCAAATAGAGTTTTTCCAAAAGCTCGAAGGTTTGGAAGGAGTACCAGTAATTAACTTACATCTGTGGTTTGATCGGAAACTGACAGATATAGACCAATTGTTATTTTCGCGATCGCCTCTTTTGAGCGTTTATGCTGACATGAGCAACACCTGCCGCGAATACGCCAATCCCGATCGCTCAATGCTGGAATTAGTTTTAGCACCAGCGAAAGATTGGATCGACAAATCCGATGAAGAAATTGTCAGCGCTTCCCTAATCGAACTGGAAAAACTCTTTCCTGACGACTTAGGGGGAGACAATCCAGCAAAACTGCTGAAATCTCATGTCGTCAAGACACCGCGCTCGGTTTATACGGCGATACCCGGTCGCCAAAAATACCGTCCCACCCAAGTTACCCCGATAAGTAACTTCTATCTCGCAGGCAGTTACACTATGCAACGTTACTTAGGGAGTATGGAAGGTGCCGTGCTTTCTGGTAAGCTGACAGCGCAGGCGATTTCGGAAGTACACCCGGAGGTAAATTCCTCAAGCCTGCAAACGCCAACCCGACCGCCTGCAACGAATGCTGCAACTGCCTGATTCCAAAGCGCGCATGAAAACGCTGGTCTCTGTGGATGAGTCCTACAAACTTTGTCGCCAACTTATAGCAAAGTATTCCACGACTTTTTACCTTGGCACTTTATTAGTGAGCAAGGAAAAGCGTCCCGCTATTTGGGCAATTTACGCTTGGTGCCGCCGAACAGACGAACTGGTGGATGGTCCTGCATCTGCTATTACTACGCCGGAAACCCTAGACTTATGGGAACAGCAGCTGGAATCTATTTTTAGCGGCAACCCTTTTGAAAATTTCGATGTGGCTTTGGTAGACACCATCCAGCGCTTTACAATGGACATTCAGCCCTTTCGGGATATGATTGCCGGTCAGCGTATGGACTTATACCGCAGCCGCTACGAAACATTTAATGAGTTATACCTTTACTGTTACCGTGTAGCAGGCACCGTCGGTTTGATGTCAACGGCAGTGATGGGAGTTGATACGAACGCCAACACAGCGCCGTGGAATCGCCAAAAACCGACATACATTCCCACCGAAGAAGCGATCACTTTAGGAATTGCCCACCAACTCACCAATATCCTCCGGGATGTGGGTGAAGATGCAAGGCGAGGACGAATCTACATTCCCCAAGAAGACTTGGCGCGATTCAACTACACTGAGCAAGATTTGTTTAAAGGTGTTGTAGATGAGCGCTGGCGATCTCTCATGCGTTTTCAAATTGCCAGGGCACGCCAATATTATATTAAAGCAGAAAAGGGAATATCCCATTTATCACCCGATGCCCGTTTGCCCGTGTGGGCATCGTTGATGCATTACAGTCGCATTTTGAGCGTTATTGAACGTAACAATTATGATGTGTTCAGTCAACGCGCCTACGTGCCTCAGTGGAAAAAGTTAAGCAGTTTGCCAATAGCTTGGCTGCGATCGCAAGTGCTTTAACTTTAGTTGTTAGTTCGTGGATAGTGGATAGTCGATAGTGGGACCGTGGATAATAGTTAATAGTATTTTTAACCCCCAACCCCCAACAACTAACCACTAACCACTAACCACTAACAAATAACTAATAAATCCCCCTTGACTCTGCCTTAAAAATCTGATAGTATCATTAATCGTGAGTCTGGAGAGGTGGCTGAGTGGTCGAAAGCGGCAGATTGCTAATCTGTTGTACGGCAGGCAACTCCGTACCGAGGGTTCGAATCCCTCCCTCTCCGTTTTCCCAGTCTGTCAAGAGTAAAGCTGCATATCACATGTAAAGTGTGAATTTAAGCTTCTAGTAGGCACTTAAGTGCCTACTAGGAGCTTAAGCGCTTAGTACGAATATCTATCAAAGCGGTAAAAATTATCGACTTAGAGGCAGACGCTTTTATTCCCTAAGGATGATGATATTATTTATCATCCGGGGTCCTGGAAGCTCAAATTCAGCTGATAATCTAGTTAGAATATTGCTTTCAGGCTCCCACAAATCAGAGGAGTGAAAGTAATTTATGAAAAAAATCAATTCCGCTTTAGCTCTAAGTTTAGCTACCTTGTTATCTGGCTTTTTAGCGGCAGCTTGTACGAAAACAACTACAACTACTACTACCACAACTACCACAGCTAGTGATAGTGCTACTACTGCCCCAGCTAGCTCAACTACTACAGCGAGTAATGCCAAAGGACTGAAAATTGGTTCGCTGTTACCCTCAACTGGCGATTTAGCTTCGATCGGTCAGCAGATGGTGGGTGCTGTTCCCTTACTTGTGGATACAGTTAATGCCTGTGGTGGCGTAAACGGTGAAAAAGTCGCCCTCGTGCCTGTAGACGACCAAACCGACCCTAGAGCCGGTGCTGCGGGGATGACGAAATTGGCAACCGTAGATAGAGTTGGTGGTGTAGTCGGGTCTTTTGCCAGCAGCGTTTCTACAGCCGCAGTTTCAATCGCCACACCCAATAAAGTAATGTTGATTTCCCCAGGTAGTACCAGTCCGGTATTTACCGAAAAGGCAGGCAAAGGAGATTATAAAGGTTATTGGGCGCGTACTGCTCCCCCCGATACGTACCAAGCATTAGCCTTAGCGCAACTTGCGAATAAAAAAGGGTTCAAAAAAGTTTCCACAGTTGTGATCAACAACGACTACGGTGTGGGTTTTGAAAAAGCATTTGTCCAAGCTTTTGAGAAATTAGGTGGAACAGTAGTTAACAAAAACAGCCCCACTCGTTACGACCCCAAAGCCACCACCTTTGATACCGAAGCTCAAGCAGCTTTTGCAGGTAAACCGGATGCAGTGCTGGTCGTAGCTTATGAAGAAACTGCTAGTTTACTATTAAAAACTGCTTATCAGCAAGGTCTGGCTCAGGGAGTACAGATTATGCTGACAGATGGCACCAAGTCAGATACCTTCCCGCAAAGAGTTGGTAAAGCTGGCGATGGTAAATATATTGTTAGTGGAGCGATCGGCACTGTACCTGGTTCCAATGGTAAAGGATTAGATGCTTTCGCCAAGCTTTGGCAATCTAAAAAAGGCTCTCCACCAGCACCATATACTGCTCACGCTTGGGACGCTGCCGCTTTGTTAGCATTGGCAGCACAATCCGCTAAAGATAATACAGGAGTTGGCATAGCCAGCAAAATCAGTGAAGTTGCGAATGGTCCAGGTACAGAAGTTGCTGATGTCTGCGAGGGACTGAAATTACTCAAAGAAGGTAAAGATATTAACTTCCAGGGAGCCAGTGGCAACGTAGATGTTGACCAAAATGGGGATGTGGTCGGTGTTTACGATGTCTGGACAGTTGGCGACGACGGCAAAATCAACACGATAGATAAAGTTAGCCCTAAGTAAAAAGTTAGGTAATGGGGCATAGGGCATGGGTTCATAGATTTGGTTTTATTCCCAATGCCCATTGCCTATTGCCCAATTACCTATTAGTTTTAGAAGCGACCGAAGTTGTAACCAACTCCAATCGACAATCCGATGTCGGTTTCATCAAAAAATGCGGCATTTACAGCAGCATTCGCCGTAAATTGAGCATTTAGAGGGACATCAACGCCACCAGATACTAAAAAGCCGACTTGAGTTTCATCCCCAGTTGTAATCGCTGCACCAGCTCCAACATAAGGAGCGATCGGTAATGGTTCGCTAAATGGATCTGCTGCCTGCTGGAAGGAAAAGTCGTAAGTAACAGGAATCAAAAAAGTAGTATTGTCGCCAATCACAGCCGATGGTCGTACCGATATGGCATTTGACAGTCCCACTTTGCTAATTACCATAAAATTGGCGTCGCCCAAAGATGAGTCACCACCACTTATACCAATGTTGGCAGCGATACCAACATAGCTACTGCCACCACGGGTAGGTCTACCCGGATCAATATCCGCTTGCGCCACCTGAGAATCAGATTTAGGCACAGACGCTTTAAATTGCGTTTCTGGGTACTGACCAGTTAGTGCCGCAGATGAGGTTGACGTTGTTCCGGGAACAGGTGTGACTATTGGATTAGCAGTTTCCTCTGTAGTGATGCCTGGGAAGTGTTGCGAAGTTGTAGAATCTGATACCAAAAGTGGATTGCCTTCTGAGACAGTAGAGAAGTTTTGGCTTTGAGTCTCTACCCCAGCACTCGTTTGGTCAACAGACACTTCAGTTGTGGATAGCTGAGTTGATTGTTGAACCGCTGGTACTGTCTGAGCAACAGCAGATAAACCGCTACCTAGAACTGCCAGAGTTACACTGGTCAAGCAAAAAACACGTTTACGAAGAAAAATATTACTCACATTCACTCCTCAAAAAATATTGCCAGATTAAATAATAGGTTTCGTTGTTTCGAGTCAACTTTTGGCAATATTCAAAATTTAACACCAAAAAATCAATTCCTACATACTTAATTGGGGGGAAAGTACTTAATATCTGACACCATCAAATGGAGTAATATATCGTAAATTTAACGGGTGACAAAAATTAAGTATATTTGTCCTTCCTATGATAAGGGAGTAGACACTTTCTGGTGTGTCCATCTCTATAGCAGTTGGGAATGGTGAAAGCCCATTTCCATTTGTGGTGATGCCTCCGCATGAAAGTGTGCTCGTCCTGAGAAGACAGTTCTTTTTGCCCCGCACTGGCTCCCCAACAAAAATTGCATTACAGTAGTTTTCACATTAATCGACTATGCCACTCTCTGGACTCTGCTTTACAAATTTTTCACCTTTGCGATCGCCATACTACTGGAACTAAAAACAGGTGAAGTTCATAAAATTCAAGCTTTTCTTGATTTTATAGCTACTGAACTTAATATGTTTTTCATGAAAAATAGGTAAAGCTAGTATTATCTTTTTATCTTTTATGTTAGACTATCAATTATTATCAAATTTAAGTCGCTAGAAAACTTCCTGTAAGCTTAAATTTTATCTCCGGCAAAAATTTGATAAATCAAAACCAAAAGTATATTGCTCTTCAACTTACTTAGTTTTGGATTAGTTTATAACATTACAGATTGTGTGGTTAAATCTTCTAGTTTCGTTAGTGATAAATAAGGGCGTAGATAAAGCAGATTCGGGGTGAGCCAGCTTTGCATGGTTGTTTACCGATGTAAATTTGCATGATTGTTAGATATCGCGGCTAATTTAGTTTATCCACAATTGATGTAACTGCTACTAAATGGCTTTCATGTACTGCCAGATATTTACTCTGTTTATATCTGATGATAGATGTCTATACCTAGAAAATCTTGAACATTGAAAGAACAATATTGAGTCTTGAAACTTCTCCTCACACTTCAAAGTATATTGTTTTTTGTGTAAACAAGTTGAAAATTAGTTATTACATGCAGGGCGCTACCATGAAGAAAGTTAAAATTCTGAACTTGGAATTTGACAATTTGTCAAAGGCAGAGTTTTTAGAAAACTTAGAATCGGGGGTAGTGTTTACGCCTAATGTCGATCATCTCATGAAACTCGAAAAAGACCCGGAATTTTTGCAAGCATATAGCATTAGTGATTATAACCTTTGTGACAGTAAGATCCTAATTTATGCATCCAAATTCCTCGGAACACCAATCAAAGAAAAAATCTCAGGTTCAGACATATTTCCTGCTTTCTACAATTACCATAAAAAGAATGAGAAAATAAAAATTTTTCTTTTAGGAGCAGGTAAAGGAGTAGCTTTTACAGCTCAAAAAAAGATAAATAAAAAAATCGGCAGAGACATGGTGATCGCTACATATTCTCCGCCTTTTGGGTTTGAACATGATGAAAAAGAATGTCAAAACATAATTGACATGATTAATAATTCGAGCGCTACAGTTTTGGTGGTAGGAGTCGGTGCTCCAAAACAAGAAAAGTGGATATATAAGTATAAAGATAGTTTGCCATTTATAAAAATATTTATGGCATTAGGGGCAACTATTGATTTTGAAGCTAACAATGTGAAAAGAGCACCAAAATGGATGAGTGAAGTAGGATTAGAATGGTTGTTTAGGTTATTAAGTGAACCTAAAAGATTATGGAAAAGATATTTAGTAGATGATGTTTTTTTCTTTCTACTAATTTTTAAACAAAAGTTAAAGTTTTTTCCCAAAAAAGACCGTAACGATGATAGCAAAAGGTGGCAGATTGTTAATAGATAATAGATTGTAAGTAGATTTTATATAGCACCTACACCCTGCAAGGGTGAGGCTATACAGACTTAGCCCGCCTACGCGGGCTAAATAAAAGATTGAGTTTTAACTTTGTAAATCTGTTATTTTGCGCTAATTTATGCTTCCATTACTAAATTGGCTAAGTTCTTTAAATCAGCTTGCCTAGATAACATTTCTGGCGTTTGTTCGAGTCCTACTTTATCTAATATTTCGCTCCAGCGATATACCCAGTCGTGGCGTAATAGGGAGTTAATAATATTGTCTTGACGTATTTTCTGAAGGCGTTCAGGCTGTGCGTCAAGTTCTGCTATGATATCAGCTATATCAGCGGCATTATAGGAAATTTCAATTACGGCATCTTGCCAATTAAAATAAGTGGTGTAAGCTTCACAAATTGGAGGAGTTCCAATCATCACCGCTCCTCCTGCTGCTCCTTCAAAAAAGCGTGAACCTAATTCTTCTTGATTACCTGTTTGATTAACGGTGTCAAATTTGGCTTTATTAGCAATAAAATAACGACTTCTTTTAATTAGATTAATATATAAAGTTCGATGTTCTTTATAGTTCATCATTTGCAGACCTTTGAGAGTATCATGTAAATATAAAAAATTATCTTTTTCTGCTAATTGTATTAAAGCTTTGTGTACTATTGGCGAACGACGACCGATACTATAGACATCAATATTTCTTTGAGGTGGAAGCGGATAAGGGCAAAATTTTATCGCATCGACAGCATAAGGTAGAGAGTAACAAGGACGCTGAAGTAAATTAGCGATCGCCTCAACACTCTTGGCTTGAGTAGTGAAAATATAATCAAAATCTTTACCAAGTTCCAAACAAAGCTTAGTCTTATGTTCCACAACTTCTTTAGCCCATATTTCATCTATCCATAAAACAGCTTTATCACATTTGTATCGCCAGCGTTTTATTGAATTTATACAAGTAATGTCCCAAAAGTGCTGGCAGATAAAAAATAATAAATCATATTCTTTATCTACAATCGATGTTCGACAACCGGATTTTAAAAGCTTGCCGTTACCTAGAGTTAATCCCGCGCAATTCGCTAACTTTTTATTTATTTGCCCAGAGAAACCAGAAGCAAATTCCGGCGTAAGCATATCAGCATAATCAAAAGTACAAATTGCATCTTCAAATTCATACTCGGCAGAGCGAAAAGCTTGAAAATGCAAGTTTCTCATCGATACAATTAAAATGCGTGGCTTGATATTTTTTGACATGCTAAATTACTATATTCATATTTTTTCCCATCACCTGACGGCTGGAAGTCGCGGAGTTTCCAGGCACATAAACAAAGTCCGCGATTAGCCGGACTTAGAGCTATTTGAACCTACGTATGAGTTTCATTGAGTCATTTCAATAATTTGTTCAAAAGTTTCTGTTTAGGAGCGTTTAGATTTTGCCAGTCATCTAGTAAAATTCCACCAGTACCTTTACTATTGGGATTCCAACACCAATAAGCAAAACTAAGCTTTTTCTTAGCAATGTAATCGACAAGAAATCGTTGCCAAATTCCTTCTTTTGATTTGTTATCTACAAAATATCCGCCAAATTCACCAATTAAAATTGGGGCAATACGCTGAGTCGCAATATAATTAAATCCAGTTTCCCAGCGTTGATAAAGGTTTGCCGGGAATGTCGGATCTGCAAACCACGACACATTAGAACCACCGTATTCGTGAGGAGAATATACTAGCTTTTTGGGTATTTTTAGACGCACTGGATATTTGCGGACACCTTCGAGATTTGCACCCCAAAAGTAATTTGACTGTTTTTGACCAGGCACATTTTTCTCGATTCCTTCAACGAGAATTAGCCAATTTGGGTTTATACTGACAATTCGATTTCCCGCACGCTCTGCTGCTAATCGCCAGTCTGTAGCTTGGTTGTCAGTTCCCCAACTAGCACTACCGTGGGGTTCGTTCTTCAGATCGGCTCCAATAATGTTGGTGTATTTTTTGTAACGATTTGCCAACATCGTCCAAGTGTCAATCCAGTCTTTCTCAGTGAATCCGTCACCGTACCATAATTCAGAAATACGGTCATCTTTAAGGCAGTGGCTATCAAGCAGAATCAGCAAACCTTGGTGTTTAGCCTCCTGAATAACTAAATCCATGACCTCAAGGGGGGTTTTGCCTTGCAAATCTTTATTTGCGCCGATTGAAAAGTTAATACCACTGATATTTTGAGAACGCAACGCTTCTACGGAATAGGGCAAGCGGATGAAGTTGTAGCCCAAACTTTTAATTTGAGCCAGCATGTCTTTATAGTCTCTGCTCCAAAGACCATGAGGGGTATGAGTGTTAGTTTCTATACCAAACCAATTGATGCCGCGCAGCATGACAATTTTGCCTTTGGTGTCAACAATTTGAGAACCGCGAGTAGATAAGGGTAAGACAATAGTAGTAGCTGCGGCTTGTGTGCTGCTGGGGAACTGTGGCGAAAAAAGGTAGAGATTTGTAGACAGTAAAACTAAGATGAAGCCAATGGCAATTTTGACTGCGAAGCTTCCCCATAATATTGATTTCAGTCGTTGCATTGATATATGGCTAATGTATTAAAGATTATTTATTGCATAAGTAATATCCGCCAAAAATGTCGAGCGGCGATTTTCTGACCAGGCGATCGCTTCGGCACAAATATCTGGTATTGTGTTTAAAGCTAATAATTGAACCAAACTATTAGCGAATTCCTCTGGTTTTTCGGCAACTATGACTGAAGAGGGATATTCAGATATGCCACGTAATGCAATAGGTGTTGCTACTAGAGGAGAACCTGAGGCGATCGCATCCAAAGTTTTTATCTGTACGCCACCCCCACTAATAGAGGGAATTGCTAATACTTTCGCTTGTGCCATAAATGTTTGGACACTTGGGACAAAACCGCAATAATTGATATTGGGATACTGTCCACGCAACCATTCGGCACCTAACCCAGCAATTTGAATTGATAAGTTTGTGGGTAAGTGCGGGTAAACTTTTTCTAAAAACCAATTAAGTCCTAATTTATTAGCTTTCCATGTCCAAGAGCCGATAATACCAATGTCAAAGTTTTTGATTGTAGGTTGATGTGGTGATATTTTTAAGCTAGAAGGTAGATGGAAAGTTTTAGTTGTTTTATTGATGTCTCGAAAGTAGCTTGCATCATATTCTGTAAATGTCCAAACTTGTGTAGCTGTTCTAGCCAAATTATCTTCCATATCTTTGATGAGGTAAGTTTCTCGCTGATATATATGTTGTGATATCTGGCTTTGAGAATTTTTTAATTGCGTTAGATATATTTCATGTTCAACGTTATGAGCGATGAGTATAACTTTCGCTTTGTTGTTAACGAAAGGGGCTAACCAACCCATTTGGGCATGATCTATTATTAAAATGTCAAATTGTTCTTTTTTTAAAAGAGTTTTGACTTGATTAATGTATTTTTGGGAATAATACTTTGCTGAGGAGTAAGGCAGATTTTTTAATATTCCTAAACTCATCCAAAGCATGGGAGAAAGTCGGGATTTTTCTGTTTCTATGTATCTTTTGGCGATGGGTATTTCATTGTGTTTTGGCTGAAAAATACTGCTTTGGCGCTGATATCCGAGAACTAAAACTTCATGTCCATTATGTTGAAGAGCATCAATAAATGACTGTGATGCAATTTCACCGCCTGTTGTTCTTTTACTAGGAAGGACGGTTGTTAAGTATAATATTTTCATTACGTAAGCTTGGAGTTTTTAGGTAGTAAGCATGAAGACTGCTTAAATCAGCGTTGAAACGTGTTAAATAATTTGTGAGGTGTGTTGAAGAGTTGGTTTCTCACAATTACAGGAGATGAGTTGAGATGCACCTGTTTAACGAGCTGTCAAGAACGGCAATAACGCCAATAACGCCAAGAAAAGAGAATCTATGTTGAAGAGTTAGATTCAAGTTTTGAGAATTGGTAGTTGCTTATATTCCTTGAGTTATTTTGTAGGCTTCGTAGCGCATTCCTGCTATACCTGCTAAGGTTCCTACACCTTTGTAAATACGTAACAATGCTTTAATAAATTGATGCTGTCCGAAGAAAAGAGAGGGAAGGATGAAGCATAATCCTTGAGTAATTAGTGCGATTCCTTTGCTGATGCGTATGGTGAGTAGGATAATTGAAGGGTAAAGTTCCCGCTCACAAAAGCTGTGTCTGCTCCAACCTAAATAACCCCGTTGCAGTATCCATTTGATGTTAGTACGGCTTTCGGGTATCCACTCGTAAACTAAAGCTTGATCTGCCCACACTAGTTTATATCCTGCACGGTAGAGGCGCATGAAAAAGTGCGAATCTTCACCACCGCTGAGTGCAAAACGCCCATCAAAAATTTTATCTATGTTGTGTAAAATTGAGGAGCGAATTAGTACGTTGTTGGTAAATGCAACTTTCAGCGGATGTCCTGTAGGGTAACGTTGTGGCTCAAAAAATTTACCTTGGATAACCCAATTAGGCACGTCTGATTTGATAAAGTGCGGTAATGCAGGTCCGGTTACTACGTCTGCATTATGTGTTTGCTGAACTGATAAAAGTTCATCTAGCCAAGATGGGTGGGGAACTTCGTCATCATCTATGAAAGCGATGAAGTTTGCATTTTTGTTAACGCAGGCGATCGCTTTATTTCTCGCATAAGAAATACCACGCTGCGGTTCAATGGAATATTTCATTTTCCATTTGAAATTAAGCAGTTGATTTGTACAAACTTTACTCGCAGAGCCAGTGACATCGTTATCAACAATAATCACTTCTATTTCTGGAGTTTCACATTTTTTAAAAGTTAGCTTATTTAGACCAGTTAGCAAGCGGTTTAATCCTTCGGGACGCTTATAACTGGCTACACATACTGAAATTAGCATCCTTTCTCCTTATCTAAAATTTGGCTCTTTTTCTTGTGCGATTACAGTTGCATAACTGTAAAATTGAGCTTGTTCTGACTCTATAGCCATTGAAAAAATTGTAGATACGTATAATATCCAAAAGATGCTGTTAGTAGCTAAAAGGGTACTTTCGCTAATGTTATAAATTACCAAAAAGCTTAAATACATTAATGTCCACAGCCCTTCTACATTTTTGGTAATTCTTAACCAGCGTACTCCTTGGATATAAGCTGTTGTTAAGCTCAATAAAAATACAGCTAATCCTGCTATACCTAATTCCGCCAATAAATCCATGAAGCCATTATGACCGTAGGGACATTCCCATTGCAGTGTACGCCAAAGATAAGCGGTGACATCGCTATCCCAATCTCTCCAAAAGCCATTGAATCCGTAGCCTAACAAAGGGCGTTCTTGAATGAGTTCAAGCATTACGCTCCATAACTCAGTGCGTCCTGTTAATGTCAAATCTCTCCCTAATGCACTGGTGATGAAGGGTAAGTTATCGACAAATAAAATGGCTACACTTCCTACTAGTAGAATGAGAGCGATCGCTATCGGTACTAATTGGTTATAATTACGCCGCAAACTTCTATACAAGGGCATAATTATCATCAACGCTACAAAGGAAATTAGCGCAGTTTTGGATGTTGAACGGACTATCAAAACAATAGAAAGAACATAGCCTATCCACGGAAAACAACGGTATCTACTGTTAGTAATTGAGTCAGAAGCTGCAACAAAGAAAAATACCAGGCTACTCAAAACCATCAACCGCCCCAAGAGGTTTTTATGCGACATCACACCCCGCCAAGCACCTGCGTGAACGCCTCCCTCTTGAATGCCCATCAAACCGTAAGATGGCAATCCTATGGCAAACACAATACTAACTAAAATTACCAAACCTAGTGCCCAGCTTAATAACTGTAGTTGCTCTCGCAAGCTGTAGCGCATAGCTAGGTATATGCCAAATAGAGTTGTTCCTAACAACAATAAACTACGGCGTAGGGTTATATCTGGTGCTACAGTCCAAATTGCTGATGCTAATGCAATTCCTACCAGTACCCAAATTAAAAAGTCTTTCTGTGCAACCAGCAAAAAACTTTTTCGCTGTGTCACCAGCAAAAGCAGAGTTACCATATAAATCCCCATAAAAAGTAAGGGACTATAAGGGTCTTGCGGAATACTACCATCTGGACTTTCTAAAAGCACAGGTATCAAAGCAGCTGTTGAAAGAAAAAGAGACAATACAACAAATGCCTTTTCAACTAGCCTTGTAAATCTAAGCATCAAAACTCTATTTTTCCACTTTAGTACTGCTATTAAAAATAAATTACTGAGACGATAAAAGTGCTTTTTAATAGCATGAGTAGCCTAGCCAAAACTGCCGATAAAGTTATTTAATTAACAAGTCAGCACGCAGATGTTATCAATAGCTAATTTATAACTTTGAAGCTAGAAAAAATGTGGCACATTTGCTCTAGATTTGTCATCTGTACAAATTCCTAGTGAGCGAGAAACTGTCAATGTATTAACCCGTAATTACCAGCATTAAGGGTTTGAAGAGCGGTAGAACTGAGAAAAATACTATCCTGGTTAAAATTTGACGCGGCTCTGTTCAAAAATTTAACTTGGAATAAAGAGTTTTAGGATTAACTTTACTTAATCTTCATCAATAATATTTTTTAATGAAATTTTGGTTAAGCGTAGTGCATTATTCTGTTAACAGGATATGTTGAAGATATCTACACTTGGAAAAATTTTGGTAAGATGATGTCTCTCATCCTCTAAAACTGATTTATTGAGACATAACTAATCCAAAATGCATGGTCTATAATATAGGTTTATGTTGACTACTCGCACTTTTTGTCAACAATGAAATCTAGGTTTTGATAATCGCAATATCAGCTATTGGTAGCTATCGAAATTATCTGCCTAACTCGGTTGGAAAAACATTAATTTTTGCGGAAGAGAATTATTAACTTGATATCTTCAACAGTTTTGCATGGGAACGCAGATGCCAATTAAGGAAGAAGATTTGCAGGGATTGAACAATTCCAATTCATTGTCAAGAGAATCTTATGGGTTTCGGAAAAAACCTGAAGGCAATGAAAATAATCAAGGTTTGAGTCAAATTTTTACAGTTTTACGCCGCAGGGTAGCTGTAATTGCTAGCGTGGCAGTTATCGTTACAACAGGAACAATTGGCTGGAGCGCAACTCGTATTCCTAAGTATGAAGGTAAGTTTCAACTATTAGTTGAACCTTTAAAAACTTCCGATAATGAGTTACTGATTTTGCTTTCGCAAACGTTGCAGCAGAATGTAAACGAAATCAGCAGACAAAATACTACTGCTTTGGATTATCAAGCTTTGATGGAGGTTTTGAAAAGCCCTAAGCTGATAAATCCGGTAATTCAAGAACTGCAAAAACAATATCCAGAAATTAGCTACGATCGCTTAGTTGGCAATGATGTATCTGGTAAACTCGCTAGTGGACGAGAAGGCACATTGTATGTTACCCGACTTGCGAAAGGTAAAGATGAATCTCGAATTATCGAGGTTCGCTATCGTGACTCCGATCCGCAAAAAATTCAGATTGTCTTGGATCGCGTATCGCAAGCTTATCGAAAGTATAGTCAACAACAACAGCAGACCAATTTACGTCAGGGAATCAAATTTGTTGATGAACAGTTGCCAAAATTGCGGTATCGGGTAAATGCACTGCAAGGTCAACTACAATTTTTTCAGCAGCAACATGACTTGTTTAACCCGCAACTACAAGGGGAACAGCTGTTAAAAAGACGTGATGAGCTGCAAGCTACAAAGTTAGAAACTGAGAAAAAATTGGCTGAGGCAAAATCACTGTATCTTTCTTTGCAAGGTCAGTTGGGAATGCCACAAAATGAAGCGATCGCTGCTTCGGCTTTGAGTGAATCACCTCAATATCAACAGCTACTCAATCGCATCCGCGACATAGAAGCCAAGATTGCTACAGAATCAGTTCGTTTTAAAGATGAAAGCCCTACAATCAGGCTTTTGCGCGATCAACGAGATAAGCTGATACCTTTATTGAATAAAGAAGCACAATTAACATTAGGAAATAACGCACCCGATGTCAAATTAAATTCATCGCAATTAGGCGGTTTTCAAAATTCTGTTCGCCGCGAACTTATTCAACAATTGGCTAATAATACTAACCAAGTTAAGTCACTCGAAGCCAGTTTGTCAGCTACGAATGCGGCTCAAGTTAAATTAAATGAACAACTTCTTGAATATCCAGTTATTTCACGTCAGTATGCTAATATACAACGAGAATTGCAAGCGGCTGCGGACACGCTGAATCAGCTTTTAAATCGCCAAGAAGCATTGCGCGTAGATGCTGCACAACAAGAAGTTCCTTGGGAACTAATTATGCCTCCCACGTTACCGCGTAACAAAACTGGTCAATTAATGCCAGTTTCACCAAGCGGTACAAGTAACATACTTTTGGGAGGAGTTGCAGGTATACTTTTAGGCGTTTTAGTTGCTTTCGTTCTGGATAATTTAGAAAATGTTTATCACGATGGTGAGGAGATAAAACAGACAACTCAATTACCTTTGTTGGGGGTAATTCCTTTCCATAAAGAACTGAAAAAATTGGCGCGTGCAGGTGATGTTGTTCAGTTAACTAAAAAACACAATCCGGAACGCGAAGATAATCATGCTAAATCTATACAACACAGATCAGCTCAGTTTCTAGAAGCAATTTGCTCGTTTTATACGAAAGTTCAATCTTATAAATTAGAGGCTTCTACTCGGTCAATTGCTATCACTTCAGCGACATCTGGCGAAGGTAAAACCACACTAGCGGCATATCTTGCACAGATGGCGGCAGAAGCAGGAGCGCGAGTATTATTAGTAGATGGAGATTTACGCCATCCGCAAATACATCTGAGATTCGGTTTATTAAACAATCAGGGATTGAGTGAAGTACTTTCTGAAGGTATAGATATCAGCAAGGTAATTCAGCAATCACCTTCAGATGATAATTTGTTTATCTTGACTGGTGGGAGAATACCTGCAAACCCCACAAAGCTTTTGTCTTCATTAAGAATGCAGACTTTTATCGACAAATCGCAAACAAGTTACGACTTAGTTGTGTATGATACACCACATCTTTTAGGTCGTCTCGATACCAATGTTTTGCTTTCGCAGGTAGATGGAATTGTGTTAGTCACCGGATTAGGAAAGGCACTTCGTCCTACTTTGAAACAAGCATTGTCAGAATTAAAATCTTCTCGTGTTCCCATTTTGGGTACGGTTGCCAATACCGTTGAACATTAACTGAAATATGACATTCATTAATAAGCGGCATCTACAGAAACAGAATTTTCTTGACTCATTAATTAACCGAATCCAAGAAAAACTGTCTAGCCAGTTTCTACGCAATCTTAGCTGGCTAGGTATAACAGAAATTATCTACAGAGTCTTGCGTTTAGGATTGGTAGTCATCATCGCTCGTTTTTTGACTCCTTACGATTACGGTTTAGGCGCAATTGTGATGACAGTTCGCGAGTTTACTTTGACGTTTACCAATGTCGGTATTGGCGCAAAAATTATTCAGGCTGAAGAGAAAGAATTAGAGGTTTTATGCAACTCTGCATACTGGTTAAACTGGATAATTTTTATAAGTTTATTTTTCATCCAGAGTCTTGCCGCTTTTCCTATTTCTTGGTTTTATAAAAATAATGAGATTCTTTTACCAATTATTGTATCAGGACTTGTTTATTTAATTTGGCCCGTATCGGCTATCCAAAAGACTTTAATTCAAAGAGAAAATCGCTTAAAAATTATCGCTGTGACTGACAGCTTACAAAACTCGTTTGCGAGTATATTTTCTGCTGTATTAGCGGTTGCGGGGATGGGTGTGTGGTCTTTTGTGCTGCCAGCATTTTTGGTGGCACCGCTGGAGATAATCATATACTACCATTTTCATGATTGGCGATCGCACTCTAAATTGACCACCAAGCACTGGGGCGAGATTTTTCATTTTGGTAAAAACTTACTAGGCGTTGGTTTACTCAAAACTCTCAGAAATAACTTAGATTATCTCATAGTTGGGCGCTTCATTGGAATTAAAGAACTGGGTATATACTTCTTTGGCTTTAATGCTGGTTTAGGCATTAGCTTAAGTATTATCAATGCCGTTAGTTCAGCTATATTACCTCATTTATGTGCGGCGCGTTCGGATTGGTTTGAGTTCAAAAAACGCTATTTTAGTAGTCTAAAAACTATTAGTTATATTATTATTCCCTTTGTTATATTACAGGCTAGCTTGGCTCCTTTTTATGTACCAATTGTTTTTGGTCAAAAGTGGGTACCTGCGATTCCTGTTTTGATAATGATTTGTTTATCAGCAATTTCTCGACCTTTTGCAGATGCGGCATCTCAGTTATTAGTAGCTATTGGCAAACCTAATTTAGACTTACGCTGGAATATCATATTTACTGGGATATTTGCCGCTGCTTTATTGATAGGAGTTCAAGGTCAAGTTCTGGGGGTAGCAACATCGGTTTTATTAGTTCATTTGATTTGTTTGCCGATATTTACATTTTGGGTGACAATTTTTGTTTTTCCGAGATTAGGTAGGATGTGAGGCAAAGGTGCTACCGGCTGAACATTCTAAGCGATCGCCCTTGGAGGTCAGTTTGTACCCGGAGCAATTTTTCATGCCCTTTCAAATAGTTTTTTTGTACTATGCAAGGTGCTTTTACACGAGATAATAATTGAGGTTATCTCGTTTGTATGCTTATGGCATCAATATATGACAGTAGCCCTGATAGGGTGTTAAAAGCATTGGAGTTAGTTTACTCGCAACTGTGGCAGCAACCGTCAAACCTGCAACCAGGGTCAACTTACAACAAAAAGGCGGGCAATTTAAATAAAATTACTCGCGTTAAAAGTCCTGCTGCGGACATCCTGCAACAGTTGAAGATATATGCTATTGACTACCACGCGGCTAAATCGATGGCGCAGTTTAGTGATGCATCAGAGTTGCACGAACCGTATGTACAATTAATTGACCAGTGGGTTGAGCATACAGCAAGTTACTACGGACTAACGCAAGAAGTCGTCAAAGCTAAAGTTAACGTGATGCTAGGGCGAATTGCCCAAGAAGATAAAAAGATGCGTCGGGTACGCATGGGTTTGGGTGCTACGTGTGTAGTGTGCGCGGTGTGGATGGGGTTCAACATCCACCAAAATATAGATGTTGGTAAAGAACGCGAAGTAATTGGGCAACAGTTGGCACAGGTGAATACTTCCTATGCTCAAGTACGTTCGCAAGCGCTAAAAACTTTCCCTCCCAAGAAGTCGAGGGGTTTTTTGGGTTTTGCAAAGCGCGTGCTTGGATATCAAGATCCGCCACCGGATGAATTATCGAAAGTACTAATTCCGCAAAACCCCACGCCCGAACAACAAGAATTATTGAATAAATTAAAAGCGGTTGATGAACAAAGACAGCAGTTGTTAAATGAGTCAAATCGCTTGGGCAACAAGCAGGGTGTTATTGTCGGACAGATTGTCTTGGGTAGTTTTCTGCTGATTTTTATTCCGATGTTTGGATGGGTGTGGATTCCTGCAAATCGATATTTATCAAAACAAGAGAATTGGTTGGATAAATTTATTGCTAGTTTAAAAAGTGAGGAGCGATAAATTATCTTAATTATTAATTTTGCTGGTATTTTATCAACCCTTGAAGTTGTTGCAACGGGCGTGGCGGGTCTTTTGTCAGAAAGCGTTGATTTGAGATAATTAAGGGCTACACTACCACACCTCAACACCTTCAGACCTTTGTACAGACGCGATTAATCGGGGAGCATCCTAATGAAAGCCACAATACCCTTGAAGGGTATCGCTACACAAACAAAGCCTGCCTTCGCAGGCTCTAAGACTCATATAGCCTGCGAAGGCAGGCTTTGTTGCTATAGCCCCAGGCTTATAGCCTGTTCGCGAAGCGTCCGCTCGGCGCAGGGCTTTTTGCCAAATTGGGATGCTCCCATTAATCGCGTCTCTACTCCGTATTCTGCTTTATCCCAAAGTGCTAATAGCTTCCGCAAAATGCTTGGAAACAAAAGGCAAAATTTCGCGGCTTTTTGCGTGTGCTTTGCCTTCTGTAAATACTACTAAAAGATAGGGACGCAAATCTTGTAACTCGATGTAAGCTGCATCGTGACGGACTTGACTTGTCCAACCGGCTTTTGACCAAATTTGCGCGTTTTGCGGAACTCCACTACCCAAAAAGCCTGTAATTTGGTCTTCTTCAACGTCTGTTGCTAAATCTTCGGGCTTGAGACTGCGTTTGAGTAAAGCCATCATTGCTTGCGATCGCCCACTTGACACTGCCACTCCACCGACAATACTATGCAATAATCTGGCAGTGGCGTTTGTCGTCAGCATGTTGCGATTCTCTAGCATTTCTCCATAAAATGCCCGTTCCCGTCCATAAGGACCATCACCCCAAGTTTTTTGGCAAACGTTTATTGTCTCTAATTCTGCCCAACGCAAAGACTTGAGATAACGGTTAACAATATTGCGCTGATGCTTCCAAGTTTCAAATGGTCCGGCTGATAATTCTGGTCCTGAAGTGGTTCCACTCAGCATATCTATAACTAAGCTGGTACCATCATTGCTAGAATCAACAATCATATCTCGCGTCGCTCTTTCCAACTCCTTGGAAGTCTGAAGCATTTGCTTTTCTAGCCATTCGTTTACTGCCACCATGTAAAACAGTTTTACGACACTCGCAGGATAAATTCGTTCAACGCCACGATAAGTAAAACCACGTATAGAATGGGTCCAAAAAGCATCTGGAGTTAAAGCTCCACCAGTATTTACTAGTACCGGCGGGTCGTAGACAATCCAAGTTAAAGCAATTTGGTTACGGGCTAAAGTAGGAAATTGTGCCCAAGTTGCCTCTAAAATGCCTAACCCTAGATTTTCAAGTTGTTCGTCTTGATTAAAAAAAATCATTGTTTTTGAAGGATGCCCTTTAATCTAAAATCCCAAATCCCAAGTTCCGAATCGGGTGAGTATCAGTGTCTTGCTGACCTAAACTTATATGATTCTCCTGAATGTACGCGCTTGGCAACTCAAGCCGCAGTTGGGCGACATTTGCGGATAACATCAAATGATAATGATGTAGAGACGCGATTAATGAGCCAGCGCGTTGCGGGGGTTCCCCCCGTTGTAGTGACTGGCGTCGCGTCTTTACAGGTCTGTTTGTGTGAAGATGACTATCCGGGATGGGTATCGCCAACAGATTTGAGTTTATTACAATCTGCTACTTTACCTTATGAAGCTACTTCATTTTCTCAATCTCAAATAAAAAAACTGCTCGCCGAAGTGATTGTTTTTACCCAAAAAGCGATGCAACAATCAAATTATTACCTTTGGGGTGGTACGGTAGCGCCAAATTATGATTGTTCGGGGTTGATGCAGGCAGCTTTTGCTTCGGTAGGTATTTGGATACCTAGAGACGCTTATCAGCAAGAAGCATTTACTCAGCCAATTACTACAGCAGAACTAGAAGCGGGGGATTTGGTATTTTTTGGCACTCCCCAAAAAGCCACTCATGTCGGACTTTATTTGGCGGATGGTTATTATATCCACAGTTCTGGGAAAGATAAGGGACGAAATGGTATTGCAATTGACTGCCTGACGGAACAGGGAGACGCGGTTAGTCAGTCATATTATCAACAGTTGCGAGGAGCTGGCAGAGTTGTGAAGAGTTACGAACCGCGAATACAGTGAGGATAAGGGAGCAATATGAGGAGTGGGTTGATTTCTAAAACGATCACTGGGCAAAATGAGGCAATTTCGGCGGTTGTCCCAGAAGTTTCGGTTGTGGTGCCAATATATAATGAAGTCGAAAGTATACCGCATTTGCTTGAGGCGATCGCTTCCACTTTAACTGCAAGTGAGTTAAATTATGAAATAATTTGTGTAGATGACGGTTCGACCGATGGAAGTGCAGAGTTTCTTAGAAAAGAAGCGCAAACACGCAGCGATTTAAAAGCGATAATTCTGCGACGCAATTACGGTCAAACGGCAGCGATGTCAGCGGGATTTAATCATGCTTCAGGTAAAGCTATTGTCACTTTAGATGCTGATTTGCAAAATGATCCTGTAGATATACCCTTGCTTTTGGGAAAGTTGGAAGAAGGTTACGATTTGGTAAGTGGTTGGCGGAAAAATCGCCAAGATGGTGCTTTAAAGCGGTTACTTCCTTCTAAAATTGCTAACTGGCTAATTAGGCGTACTACTAGCGTAAATATTCATGATTATGGCTGTTCGCTGAAGGCTTATCGCGCCGAATTAGTCGCAGATATGAACCTTTATGGCGAACTGCACCGATTTTTACCAGCTTTGGCGTACATTGAAGGGGCAAGAATTACCGAAATTCCTGTGCGTCATCATGCCCGTCGCTTTGGTCAGAGTAAGTATGGATTATCGCGTACTTTCCGGGTGTTGATGGATTTGCTAACTATTTTGTTTATGAAAAAGTTCCTCACTCGTCCGATGCACGTTTTTGGGTTGTGGGGCTTGATTTCCATGCTTTCAGGTGGGGCGATCGGTATTTATTTGACTTTTGTCAAATTAGCTTTTCATGAGGATATTGGCGATCGCCCTTTGCTAGTTTTGGCGGTTCTCTTATTATTAACCGGGGTACAGCTTTTTTGCTTCGGTCTTTTGGCAGAATTACTAATGCGTACTTACCACGAATCCCAAGGACGCCCAATTTATCGCGTGCGCGAGGTTATAACAAAAAGCGTTAATTAAAGTTACAAATTCATAAAAAGTTTCAGCAAGTACGGGCGCTCTTTATCCCGCCCGTACAATAATTGACTTGTTTCGGTTATTCGTCCAAAATCTTCTCTCTTAAGTTAGAAACGGACGAGTCCTAAGTAAGAAGTTGCAGCAATCAGAATAATTGTTATAACGCCCAATGCAACACTTAGTCCAAATTCAAAAGGTGCTTTTTTGTTAAGTTCCTCTTTGCTTTCATGTGGCTGGGAGTTAGCAGAAATATTCGGGGAATTTGTTTGGTTTTGGGTATTCATGGCTATTATGGTTGATGCTTATTTATTACCTAGTTTGCTGCAACTATCAAAAACTACATCTAGCTTTAGGAATATCAAAAAAGGTGTAGAAAAAGACTCAATCAATTATCTATTTCCCTAAACCCTGGATAGCCATTTCGTCAAAAATATTGAATTTTAAACAGTTGTATTTTTTTCTTTTAGAGGTATTTTGGAAATCACTAATTACAAAAGTCGATATACTAACAATACTCGCGCTCATTAGCCCCTCTAAGCCAAACATCATTTATCTCTGCTGTTTGACGGTAAATATTTTACGTTAGAATTGACCAACAGCACCAAAAGCTTATAAAAACTAAACATTAACTTGCATCTACCGTGAAACTATTTCGCACATTTGATGCCGCACTGCGGCGTAACCTGCTGATTTTATTTACAGCAGGTTTATTATTCTGGGCTAGTATGGGTTCGTTACTACCAACGCTACCGCTTTACGTTGAGCATGTGGGCGCAACTAAGCAGCAAATTGGCATTGTTATGGGTAGTTTTGCCATCGGACTGTTGCTATCTCGTCCTTGGTTGGGAAAAACGGCGGATCGGCGAGGTCGCAAAATTGTCTTGCTCATTGGTACACTGGTCGCAGCGATCGCACCTTTTGGTTTTTTGGTTGTCAAATCGATTCCTTTGTTGATGGTGCTGCGTGCTTTTCATGGCATTAGTATTGCTGCTTTTACCACCGGCTATTTGGCGCTAGTAGCAGACTTGTCTGATGAAACAAATCGCGGTGAAGTCATTGGTTACATGAGTCTGGTAACTCCGATTGGCTTGGCAATAGGACCTGCTATAGGCGGTTATTTACAAGCTGCGGCTGGTTACACACCCCTATTTGTCTGTGCTGCCGCATTGGGGGGATTAGCGCTGTTATGTATCTTACCAATCGTTAATCCACCAGTCCAAACTAGTGAACCAGGTGAAAATAAAGATAATCAATTATGGCGAATATTGATTAGTCCCAGAGTCAGAATCCCGGCTGTAGTCATGTTCTTGATTGGCTTGGCTTTTGGTACTTTGCATACCTTTGCACCGTTGTTTATCAAGTCAACGGGAGTCGATTTGAATGCAGGATTGTTTTACACGGCTGGAGCGATCGCTAGTTTTAGCGTACGCTTATTCACGGGTCGAGCAAGCGATCGCTTTGGTCGTGGTTTATTTATTACTATCAGCTTAGTTGTTTACACAGTATCGATGTTACTGATGTGGAAAGCAAACAGCGCCCAAACTTTTCTCTTTGCAGCAATTATTGAAGGTGCTGGTGCTGGTACTCTCATGCCGATGATTTCTACAATCATAGCCGATCGCGCCTTGCCGCAAGAAAGAGGGCGGGTATTTGCTGTATGTATTACAGGATTAGATGTGGGAATAGCGATCGCAGGTCCAGTTCTCGGTTCAATTGCCGAACAACTAGGCTACCGCGATATGTTTGGTTACGCTGCTTTATTAGTTTTCCTAGCATTTTTGATTTTCATCACCATGTCTGGCAAAGACTTAACCAACTCCTTTAGATTTGCGATCGGTCGCATTCCAGATGTCTATGCCTTAAATGCGATTAAAAACTAAAAATGAGGGAACAAAGCCCCTCATTTTTAATTTCGCGTTTTTCATTTACTAACGGGCGAGGAGGGATTCGAACCCCCGACACCGTGGTCCGTAGCCACGTGCTCTAGTCCACTGAGCTACACACCCTAACAGAAATAAATCATAACACAGCACAAGCAAATGACGCAAGATAAATTTTTAGATAATTCTGGCTTAACTCATCTAGATCGTCAGGGACAGGCGCAGATGGTAGATGTATCTGACAAAGCAGCCACAATTCGCCAAGCCGTAGCTACGGCGAACGTGCGGATGTTGAGCGAAACCTTCGCCGCTATTGAAGCCGGAAATGCTCCCAAAGGCGATGTATTGGGAACTGCTAGGTTAGCAGGCATTATGGCAGCTAAACAGACATCAGCTTTAATTCCCCTGTGTCATCCCTTGCCACTGCAAAAAATTGAAGTGCAGATAACACCAGATCCGCAACTACCCGGCTATCAAATTTATGCCACAGTCAAAACAAAAGCGGAAACAGGGGTAGAGATGGAAGCTTTAACCGCCGTTTCCGTTGCGGCTCTAACGTTGTACGATATGGCGAAAGCTTTAGAAAAGTCGATTCAAATTGAATCAATTCGGCTGGTGAGTAAGATGGGGGGAAAATCAGGTGATTATTCTCAGCCTGGATAATCAATACGCCGACTTAAATAAACTAAAAACAGGGGAAGAATAACCAAAATTTTCTAAATAATTTTACATAAAAAATCTGTAATTTTTTGTAAGAATGCACATCTAAAAATGTTATTTTATATACTTTAAATCTCAATAAAAAGTCATCCATTTGATTGATGAGCCGAGATTTTTACGTTGATAGATTGGGCTTGAAGCAAGAGCATTAGAACTCTTGCATTACATCTATATCGGAGGTGAATATATGCCTATAGTGCGTTTTGATCCATTCCGGGAAATGGAACGTTTTGACCCATTCCGCGAGATTTCTAGTATGCAACGCGAAATGAATCGCTTGTTCGATCGCATGATAACTACTAGCGATGGCGGTGCGGAGATGGCTGGGTATTCTTTTATTCCTGCCGCAGAAATCCATGAAACTCCTGAAGAAATTAAACTCAAGGTAGAAGTTCCTGGGTTAGAAGCCAATGACTTGGATGTGAAAGTTACCTCAGAAGCGGTTGCTATCACTGGTGAGCGCAAATCAGAAATTAAGAACGAAGATAAAGCTGTGAAACGTTCCGAATTCCGCTATGGCAGATTCCAACGGGTCATTCCTTTACCTGCTCGAATTCAAAACGATAAAGTACAAGCTGAATTTCAAAATGGTGTCCTGTGCCTGACATTACCAAAAGCTGAAGAAGAAAAGAATAGAGTTGTCACAGTTAGTGTGAACGGACAAAATAATCAGACTATTAGCGGACAACAAAACGGACAAACTCAGCAGCAACAACCTCAACAAGAACAAACTCGGCAGCAAGCACCTCAAGCTAGTTAATTACGGTTAACTTTCGTACTTGGCTCTCGTTAATTAAGCTTTGATATATCTGGCGCTTTAACTAATACTGCCAGAAAACTATAGACGGCAGGATTGACAGGACAATTTCCACAAAAACATTGTGCTGTCAGTCCTATTTATAGTTGCTCAAAACAAATTTATCATTCTTCCGCGAGAAGACTCCCGTCACACCGGAACGGTTGGCGGTGAGACGGCAGTCGCTTCAAGTCGGCGGAGCCGCCCAACGCGCTGCCTCATGAATCGCGGGTCAAGAGCGAGACACC
>JAESFM010000139.1_pt1 | contig 27501 bp, 23 predicted proteins | sample 9266171 | NCBI WGS metagenome assembly JAESFM01 (sample SAMN14505069, study PRJNA617099) | algae metagenome | isolation source: Hassallia sp. WJT32-NPBG1 and co-occurring heterotrophs from well developed... | place: USA: Mojave Desert, Joshua Tree National Park, California | collected 2006-06-22
TACTTAATGTCATTTCTGGGATGTTGGTCATCTGTAGTTCTCTGCTTGAGACTACATCCCATTATCTTATCATTCCAGAAGAAATGACAAGAGGTGATAAGAGATTTAGTTACAGTTTCTCACCCCACGTCCAACACTACCCAAAAGATAATAAGCACACAGGTCAACACCAAAGCGATTTTCTAGTTTTTTTTGCAATTCGTTAAGCAATTTTTGATATTCTGGCTTAACTTTCGATAGTGAAGATTGGTTGAGAATTAATTTCATATACGTTATATGTATATGTCCATAATAAAAGAGACGCGTACTCCTTTGGAGAACTCGCAGGGTAATTTCACGTCTCTACTAATTGAAAATTGTATTAGTTAAAAGCAGGGTGCCCGCAATAGTATAAGAAAATCTAAGCAGTTTTCAGGCTTTTTGCGCCGTAACGCACCCTACTTTACTACTTTACTAATTTATTGTTGGAAGTATAGTAAACCTTATCTCCAGTATCCGGGACAAAATGACAACTAATAGATGAACGCCATAATGAAACCCAAATTGGATCTTCAGTTTTGCGGTAGTAGTCACCCAAAATTGGTTTAATAGCCTCAGTAGCCTTTTTCAAATAGTAGTGAGGCATGTTCAAGAAAATGTGGTGAGCTACATGAGTACCGATATCATGATGGATATGGTTAATAAAACCATAATCGCGGTCAACGGTGGAAATAGCACCTTTTAAAAAAGTCCAATTTTCACCACGATACCAGGGAATGTCGGCTTCGGTGTGGTGCAAAAATGTCACCAAGTCGAGCCACATGATAAACACAAGATAGGGTACAGCATAGTATTTCAACAACCACATCCAACCCCATTGGTAAGTTCCTAAAGCTAGCAAACTCACCATGCAAATCAACCAGATACTACTGGTGATCACATCCCATTTTTCTGAAGGTTTAAAAAGTGGGCTCTTGGGGTTAAAGTGAGAGCCTTCTTTATTAGGACTCCGTTTAAATAAATACACCGGATAAGCCAATAAAAACGCATAATATCGACCTATCTTTTGCAGCCAATCCATCTCGTTGTAGTGCGATTCACTCACAGGATACCAGCTTTCATCATTTTCGAGACTGCCAGTATTTAAGTGGTGAGTTCTATGGCTAATTCGCCAACCATGATAAGGAACGAGTATCGGTGTGTGCGAAAGATGACCAATCAAATCATTCAGCCATTTCTTTTTAGAAAAAGATTGATGTCCGCAGTCATGTCCAACCACAAACAAAGCCCAAAACATTGTTCCTTGCATTACCCAGAAAATCGGAAAGAAATACCAAGAGTCTAGGTAATGACCGACTGCATAAAGCAGACCAATAATCAAGATGTCTTGAAAAAAATAATATAGTGATTTGCCGACATTAGGCTGAAAACATTCAGCGGGTATTGCAGCTTTCAAATCACCAAGGGTGAAGGGCAGGTTGGTTGTATCCTCATTTGAGTTATGAGAATTATCTAACTTAATGGTATCTAATTGCACTTGATTTTGTTGTTGGAAATAAACCGGACAATTTTTGGACGCATGAAATTTAACCTCTGCAATGGACTGTTTGAGGCATCTTTCAATTTTTGTTTGCAGGATAAATCTATCTGGCAATGTCTCTAACACTTTGCGTGTATGGATGATTGCCAGAATCTATTTCAGAGCATGAAGAATAAAGGATGAAAATCTAAACTTAGTTTCATGCTTTATCTTGATACTTCAGGCTTTTTTATCGTCCTGCGTAATAGTCGTTAAAAGACTTATAGCCACTATCGGTTGTGTAAAGTTGACATTGGTCTGTAATCTGCTTCATTAAAGACCAAGAAAACCGACATTCATTATGTAGATACGTGCCCCAATTTTCTTGGATACTGCGATAAGCCATCCGCAAATTATAAGAAGGAATAGCAGTAGAAATGTGATGGGGGACGTGAACATTGATATCGTGGCAAAGGAATTCTACCCAGAATGGGTAATCGCAGTGAATTGAGCCAAATAACTGCGCTATTCCAGCATTCCACTTAGAAGCTTCCAGAAAAGGAACATCTGAAGCGGTATGGTGAACAATAGTAAAAGTACTCATCCAGAAATGGTAGACCAGCCAGGGTATCAGCCAAAATTTGACAAAACCCCAAATACCGCTTGTAGCGATGAGAGTAGGGAAGGCGATCGCAGCAAAAAGAGCTACCACAGCCACAGAGAGTTTAACACTTGATTGGTCTTTTGTTTTAAAATTCCGCCAATCAAAGTGTACAACTGCCCAATGTCCTACTGAACCTACCCACCACAGGCGTTGAGTGATGAATAGCTCAAAAGCAGACTGTCGGGTTTTATCCCAACCTTCAAACACTTCTGTTCTGATGGGATGCCAAGCGTTGTCTTCGTCTAGTTTATTCGTATGAGCATGATGATAATTATGCTTAATCCGCCAACTGTGGAATGGGTAAATCAACGGCATCATAAAGAAATGCCCTACCACATCATTCACCCAACGACGTTTGGCAAATGAACGATGACCACAATCATGCCCGATCACAAAAAAACCCGTCAAAGCAGTGCCAGTAAAAAGCCACGCTACGGGTAAAAGAAACCAAGGAGAAAATATCAGGCTTAAGTAGCCTAAGCCAACCATCAAGACACTGATTATTGCTCTTGTCCAAGCTTTGCGACGATCCTGGACAAAACATTCTCGTGGCAGGGTTTTGATAATATCTTTAAGCTTCAGTTCGGAATTACCAAAGTCACGAGCTTCTTGTTGGCTGCTAATTGTTGATGTAGTCATGAATACCTGATAGACAACAAACCTCACACTACCGATTTAGAGACACGAGTTTTCGCCTCTCTACAGACTGATTGCAAAGTTTCGTAACATTACATTATCGATTCGGATTATAGCAACCTAACTGAGCATAGCGCACCAGTAAATAGCTTTTGTACGCTTTTTCGGCATTGACGAATCATATTGGTTAAAGTCTTTTATTATTAGCCATTAGTCAAGTGTCAAAAGTCAAGAGTTTGTTGACTATTAATCATTGACTAATGACCGACTTGCTACTTTCCTGGTGCTAGCTTTACATTCGTAGCCAGACCGAGCGCTTGCAGCAATTGAATTGTCATCCATGTGAAATCGATTTCCCACCATTCCAGCCCGTGACGAGCCGAGTATTGATAAGCGTGGTGGTTATTGTGCCAACCTTCGCCAAATACTAAAAGAGCTACCCACCAGCAATTAGTTGAGCGATCGCCAGAATCGTGAGTGCGATAGCCAAATTTGTGCGTAGCGCTGTTTACCAACCAAGTGCAGTGATAAACCCAGACAATGCGAACAAAAATTCCCCAAACGACAAACGACCAACCACCGATTAACAAAAGCAGTCCACCCAACGCAAATTGGATGAGAATAAAATATTTTTGTAAAAACTGATAAACTGGGTCGTCGTTGAGGTCTTTAGTAAAGCGGTGAGCTTCTGCATGAGCAGGGGAGTGATAAATTAGCCAACCCATGTGACTCCACCAAAAGCCTTTGTTGGAATCATGGGGATCGGCGTTTTGGTCAGAGTGCAAATGGTGTATTCTGTGTGTACCGATCCACTCAATGGGTCCACCTTGACAGGCGAGTGTCCCGCAAAATACGAGAACATATTCTAGCCATTTGGGAGTTTGAAAACTGCGGTGAGTCACAAGACGGTGAAATCCTAGAGTAATACCTAAGCCACCAGTCACCCAGTAAAGAAATAAAGCGACACCAACTGCTTTCCAGCTAAAGTTACTAGGAAGCAGTGCAAATAAGGCTCCGATGTGCAGAGCAAGAAAAAAGAGGGTGTTAACCCAGTTGATTTGAGATTTAGTTGAGGCAGCAATTGTCATGCAGTAATCACCTGAGTAAGAATTTTTGAACGTTTGGAACCGCGAGATCGAAAGATCCGCATGTGTATTTTTTTGAAAGAGGAACAAATGAACAGCTTTGAACAGCTGCGAGAAGCACAACAGGCACTGTTAGAGATTTTTTCTGGAATTGACGCTCAGGTCAAGCATAATCTCAAACGAGTGCTGGATGCATTTCGCGATCACCGTGTAGGGGCACACCATTTTGCTGGTGTAAGTGGTTATGGTCATGATGATTTAGGACGAGAAACTTTAGATAAAGTTTTTGCGGATGTGATGGGTGCTGAGGCGTCGGTGGTGCGGGTGCAGTTTGTTTCCGGAACCCATGCGATCGCTTGTGCTTTATATGGTGTCCTCCGTCCGGGGGATGAAATGCTTTCTGTAGTGGGGGCACCCTATGATACTCTCGAAGAAGTCATTGGTTTACGCGGTGAAAATCAAGGTTCACTTCTTGATTTTGGCATAAATTACCGAGAATTGAATCTAACCCCTGAAGGAACAATCGATTGGCAAGCTTTAAGTCGGGGGGTAGAAGATAATACTCGCTTAGTATTAATTCAGCGTTCTTGCGGCTATTCGTGGCGTCCAAGTTTATCAATTGCTGAGATTGAAAAAATTATCCACATAGTCAAACAGCAAAATCCGAACACCATTTGTTTTGTAGATAACTGCTACGGCGAATTTATCGAAACAAAAGAACCCACTGCTGTAGGTGCTGATTTAATGGCGGGGTCATTAATTAAAAATCCTGGTGGTACGATTGTCAACGCTGGGGGATACGTTGCCGGTCGCGCCGACTTAGTAGAAGCAGCCGCATGTCGTCTCACCGCACCGGGAATTGGTAGTTATGGCGGTGCGACTTTCGACCAAAATCGCATTCTCTTCCAAGGCTTATTTCTCGCCCCGCAGATGGTAGGAGAGGCGATGAAAGGAACTCATCTTACTGGTTATGTGTTTGATAAACTCGGTTATCCGGTGAATCCAGCACCTTTTGCGCCGCGTCGCGATGTGATTCAGTCAATTAAACTCGGTTCAGCAAAAAAGTTGATTGCTTTCTGTAAAGCCATCCAACAGCATTCTCCCATCGGTTCCTACCTTGACCCGATTCCGGATGAAATGCCAGGGTACGAGAGCCAGGTAGTGATGGCTGGAGGAACGTTTATTGAGGGTAGTACTTCGGAGTTTTCTGCTGATGGTCCTTTGCGAGAGCCGTATGTGGTTTATTGTCAAGGTGGGACTCATTGGACGCATGTGGCGATCGCGCTTGAGGCAGCAATAGAAGCAGTAGGAGAAGCTTAGAAGAGAAGTAGGGGGGAAATGGAAAGAATAATTTTTGACTCCTGACTATAGACCTCAAGACTCATTCTATAAATGCACAGAATGCGGTTAAAAAAATGCATGTTTTTTCATACCCTTTCACGGCAGTTGCAGATAGCGCTCTTAACTCGATGCCAGTTGCATCTGGAGGTTCCCTCCAGATGCAACTGGCAAGAGCGACGCACTGCCTCCCCTTTCCCCAAAGAAGTGCAAGATAAGTGCAAAAACTCTAATGACGTTCGATTGCATCTCTTGTGGTTTTGTAAGCCTCCATAAAAGTTCGGAAGGATTCTTGAGAAATTTCTTCTAAAATGAGTTTTTCTGCGACTTCTTTGAGAATTTTATCTATCTTTTGTTGAAGGAAATCCTTGCTTTGTTTGGTATCACGCAGTAGTTCAACGATCGCCTTAATGTATCTTGCAGAAAGTTCTCGCTGCTTATGCTCTATTTGTTGCTCAATAAGTTGTTTTTCTCGTTCTATCGCTTCCCGCGTCGTTTTATAAGCTTCGTTAAAAGTTCGGAACGATTCTTGAGAAATCCTCTCATACGTTAGAGCATCAGCAGCTTTTCTAAAAACTTCATCAAGTTGTTTTTGGTTATTGTCAAGGTCGTTTGGACTTGCTTTCATTAAATTAATAGCTGATGCAATATATTCATCAGCTTCATTTTTTCTGCTACTTTCCATCCATATTTTCAGTTGTCTAATCCAGGAACCAATGAGCAAGATAACTGTCAAAATTAAAGCTAGATAATCTGCATTCTCTTGCACAAAAGAGGGTTTATCTCGTTCATAAAAAGCAACTGCACCTGGATGAATGGGAGGGATACTACCAGCTGTGTCGCTTGGACGGTCGATACTAGCAATCAAGGGTTTAACCTCAGAATGCTTTTGAGAAATGGCATTGGCTATTTCTTGACGATGCTCAAATATGACGCGAGCTATTTCTTGGATAATACTTTTATCTACTGTATCTCTTGCTACTAAAATTCTTGAAACTGCGACTGTTGGTAAGTCTTCGTCAGGTACGGCGAGATTGCCTTTGTATGCTCCTTGAGGAATCTCAGTGCTTTCAAAAGCAGGATGTTGAATTTTCATTGCTTTCGCCTGTTGAATAGCCACCAATCTTCCACCGTAGTCTTTGACTAGTGTAGAGATACCTTGGTTACCTATAGCGCGGACACGAAACAAAACATCTGCTCTTTGAAATTTAAAATCTTCTTCCGCTTGCTTATCGTCGTAGTCTTGACTCTTATTTAAACCTGTAACTTTAATATCTAGTGTGTTTTTGTCTTCTTTGAGTAAACCGTAATGCCGTGCTACTTTTTCAAAAGACTTATATTGCCCACCCTTGATAGGTAAAGCAACTGTCTTACCCCTGAGTTGAGAGAATTGCTTAATATTGGGGTCTCTCACAACTAACTGGAACAAATCTTTATACAAGATAGCTATGGTTCTGACTGAGGCGTGTGATGCTCCTAGGTTTGATGATTTAGGCTCGTTATGAGCTGATACATCCATTTGCTCAGAAGCAACGTCTGCTTGAGCTGCTGCTAACTCTACACTACCTTCTTCCAATTTTTTGAGGCTGTCTGCTGTACCCCCAGTAGCTATGACTGTAATCTTAATATTCGACCTGCGTTCAACAACCTTTTGAATCGCTTCGCTGATAATATAACTTTCGCCTTCCGAGTCCCCTGCTGCAAGAATGAGGTGAGGTGCTGTCAAATAACCCACAACCCTCGATGTAGTTAGTGCAACTAAGCTTAAACTGGCAAACCCCAAGCAAATAAAGATGAACTTGGATAAAGGGTCGAGATTGCGAAAAAAGCTAAGGAAATTGATTTGAACTGCCATAACTCTAAAATTTTAATTTTTGGCAGAGATTAATGGACAACGACTCTTGCCGCTAACAGGGCAATGTCCCATTAACTTGCGTTGTATTTTAGCTAGATGAAAACAGTTATGGATACAAATCGTAACGAGGGCATTCCAGACTAGATTTGATTGACTCTACATCTACAGGATTTACGCAAAAACTCTCCCTTTCCCCCTCCTTGGTAAATATATGATTTGATGCAAAGAAGCCCTCGCTGCTCAAAAATTATTGGCAACGAGAGCATTTTATCACGACATAAAGCTTGTCCTAAAAATCCTTTTGCCAAGATCCCCAAATCGCAAAAGTGATTCCGGGGGATTGAATATTCACGAACATTGTCTGACCATCTGGAGAGAAACAAGCACCACAGAACTCACTCGTATTAATCGCATTACGAGCAAAGTGGTACAGTTCCCCACCAGGAGTAACCCCGACAACGAACTGCTGGTCGCTGCCATCTTCAGAAAGAAACTGGTCGCCAAAGAGAGCCACGACAATGTTATCAGGCATATCTAGTATGGTTTTATCGTTTGGCTCGACAAATAGTTCAATAGTGCCACCCTCTTTGGCATTTCTGCCAGGAATGTAACGCCAGACCTGACCCCCACTCTTACCCTAACTTTCCGAAATTATTAATACTTAGCTTTAAGCATAAATTAAAGCAAAATTTAATGGCGTAACACCTCCGCTAAAAAATTTATATCTTAACCAAATTATTTATTTTAGAGAGTAAAAAATGGGATTACTACAAACAAATTCTTATTTTCAACAGAGTGCAAAACTCGTCTTAGCTAGTGTAGGAGCATTACTTATTTCCAGTTCTTCAGTTTTTTTACCCTCGGTTGCTCAGAGCGTGCCACAGTCAAGCCCGCGAGGATTTAGTATCAGCTGTGGTAACAATTTGTTTGCACAAGCATTCACTCAGAACTATAATGTCCAGATTTGCAACAACGGCAATGAAAAATACAGCATGATTCTACAATGTGGTTCTACTGGGAGAAGTGTTACTGCACATTTTGTTGATGGCAGGAAAAACGTTTTCGTTGGCAAGGTAGGTGATACTATTGCTTCTACTCTTGATATGAATAAACGTGAATTCACGATAGTTCAAAAAGTACCTGGAAGACCAACAAAACAAAAAGCAGGTATTAATTATAAAACGGTAACAACCGTGGAAAAAATAACTGGTTTCCTACAGTCTTAGATCTACCAACAAGCACAACCAATTTTGGTTGTATTATCAAAACCAGGGAAACCGTCTATCACCCCTTTTTTGTAGAAGAGTACTGCTTAAAATGCAACTAAAAAGTTGTTTAGTGTAGCTTGGCATAAAGTAATCAATTTATTTTTATGATTTTCTGTTTTGGCAGCACATCCAATAAATGGATGTGCTGCCACGATATACCATTGATTTCTCAAACTTTTTAACTAATCAGGCGCTTGGGGCATTGAATCAATTTCATGCACTAACAAAAGAAGCCAAATTTATAAAGCTCTATCATTTGCCCAAAAACCATGTTTTTCAAAATTAACGAAACTTGTACCCATATCGCATAGCATCAGTGAAATCAGACTAATATGTTTTTGTTCCCATTGACCTGAAGAATACTATTTCACTTTGTTGATCTATCCTTAAATGAGAAAAGAGCCTTATTTTCCTTCATTAACATTTCTTTAGAGATAACCTCTTAAACTAGCCATTATCTAAGCTTAATCTGAGTCAGATAAATTTTTCTTGATGTGGCATTATCAAGAAAAAAAAATTAAGCGGAATGGCATTTTCAAGACGTAGATTTCTCTCTCTAGTCGGTGCTAGCGCAGCCGGTGTTTCAATGCTTTCGCCCTTGGAAGCTTTATATGCAAGGGCTGCTCGTGGTCAAGTTGCACGAGGAGTTGGCTATGGCCCCTTAGAAGCAAAACTGCCAGAAAATGCAGATGAACTTGTTGGTATTGTTCTAGGTGGAATTAACTTAAGCACCACTCCTCTGTTAGAACTACCTCCCGGTTTTAACTACACCGCAATATCGTATACAGACCAATTCATGGATGATGGGAACAGAGTACCAGGTGCTCATGATGGCATGGCTGCTTTTACTGGCCCTAACAACACTACAATTTTGGTACGAAACCACGAGTTAAGTCCGACTCCTAATGGTGCTATTGCACGTCCCGAATTTGTATATGACCAGATTGGGGGAGGTACTACAACAATAGTTGTTGGCCCTAACCGTCGCGTGAGAAAGCATTTTGTGTCTCTGGCGGGGACTATCCGTAACTGCGCTGGTGGGCCGACTCCTTGGGGTTCTTGGGTTAGTTGCGAAGAAGATCTAACTCTTGCTGGAAGTAATGGAGCTACCAAAAAGCACGGCTATAATTTTGAGGTTCCGGCAAAAGCAGACATTCAGGTTGCCGAGCCAGTTCCCCTTGTGGCAATGGGCCGCTTTAACCATGAAGCAGTCGCGGTTGATCCAAAAAGCGGATGGGTATATCAAACTGAAGATGATGGAAATAGCTGCTTCTATCGCTTCCGTCCTAATGAATATGGCAACCTCCGAAGTGGTGGAATCCTTGAGGCGTTAGTTATTGACGGAATGTTTAGAGTTAATACTCGCACGAATTTTCTTCAATATAAAAACCAACCACTGCCAGTTAAGTGGGTGCAGATTGATAATGTTGATCCTGTTAATAATAGCTCCAGTATTTCCGTAAGGACTCAGGGGCAAAATAAGGGTGCGGCCATTTTCTCACGCGGTGAAGGTTGTTGGTATGGCAATGGCTTGGTCTACTTTACCTGTACCAATGGCGGCGATATAAGACAAGGGCAAATTTTTGCTTATGACCCCAGCAACGAGACTATCACCTTAGTTGTGGAGTCTACCAATGTTGAGGAGCTTAATGCCCCTGATAACATTACCGTAGCTCCATTTGGAGACCTCTTTGTCTGTGAAGACGGTAGCGGTACAGAATACGTTCACGGCGTTAACCAGCAAGGTGAACTGTATCGCTTTGCAACGAACGCTATTAATGGCAGTGAATTTGCTGGTGCTTGCTTCTCACCGGATGGTCACACAATGTTTGTCAACATCCAGTCTCCTGGAATTACGTGTGCGATTTGGGGACCTTGGACACGTCGTCGCAGCTAAGGCACTTACAAGTAATAAAATATCCAGCCGTGTATTGAAATGGTTGGTTGCGGTAGTTCAATCAGGTTATGCCTGTTGATATTTTATTTTTTGGATCTCCCATAAATGTGACACCTCTTGTTAACTATAGTAGGACTTACGCAAGCGTCACAATATAAGGTCAACTGGCACATATATTTCAATTTGAGGTAAATGCTTGTAAGCATTGATTTATAAACGTTAGAGCCAAATTCATTAAATGTGACAGTTTTCAGATAAATGTGCCAGTTGCGTAAGTCCTGTATAGGAAAAATTCGTAGTAATTGAAGACTGGAATAAGATTACGCAAATAAGTACTAATCATCTTTCCAGTACCTATTTCTTTTACCAACGCGCATCCGGTCGTCTCCCCAAACATTCGAGCCGCCCCCCAGTCCGTATAATCACGGACTGGAGAACCTTCAACTTCCCATTCCACCCAAAATAATTGCATCTGCCTTGGCGAGGGCACGATAATATCGTGCCCCTAGAATTAACGTGTATTGCGTTTAACTGAAAATCGATCTAATCCGCGATCGCAGAATAATTTACAACATTTCATTACACAGCAGTGTGGGCAAAAAGAATAATGTTGGACGCAAGATTTAGCGTCCCTAATTTTCTCACCGCAAATAAGTATTATTCTGGCAATTTATACTGCCCGACAATACGCTTGGCAAACTCCGGAACATGTGCATCTAACTTCTCTGGATGATTCCGCTTGACGTATAAATAATTACGAGTAAAGTGAGAATCAATCGAAAAACGCGCATATTCCAAACCTTTGGGACCGATTTTTTCAATCACGACACCCATCAGTTTTGCCGCCCACATCGGCAGGGTAACGCCTTTGTCGTAGGCGGGAATGCTTTGTTGTACGGCTTCTTTCCGGTTTCCCTGCGACATCACCGGCTGGGTTTCTAGCTGGTCGTTCACTAAATCCAGCATTTCTTTACCTGTATCATTTCTGACTACAATCCACTGCCAGCCGAAGGGTGCGCCCATGTAACCGACTACTAAATCTGCCAGGGAATTTACGTAATCAAAGCAACTCATGCAGGAGGGAGCAAAAACATCTTTGAGTTTGTTAGTTTTCAATCCAAAGAAGGGCACGGTTTCTGTTGAGCCATCTTCATGTTTGAAGTGAACTCGGAAGTCTTGCATGAATTCGTAATGTACCACTGTCTCAGGCGATCGGCTGGTGGTTTCCAGGAATTTTTGCAGTCCGGCACGGTTGACGTTATCTACACATGGCGTTCCTAAAACATACAACTTTTCTAAACCAAGTTGTTTTTCGACGGCTCGTAATGCTTGAATTTGGCAACCTACACCAATTACTAATAGCCGCTTCATCCCCGATTTTTCTATCTCTTCCAACACAGAAAGGTTTGGTGATAGTGTTGGTTTATTTACTCGCGCTGCTAGTATTTCCTCTGCGGTACGAGCGATGACGGGCATCGGTTGAAAGCGGTCTTCTTTGGTGTTTTGCACGCAGACAACGCCTTCAACAATGCCGCGATTGAGCATTTCAATGGCAATGCTGCTGACAATTCCCGTCCATTGCGCTCCTTCGATGGGCTGCTGTTTCCGCGCTGCGATCATGTCTTGATGAACACCAAAGTATAGTTCATCGGGGTTGTCGAGATTGCGAGAGCGATCGTGGGTTTCTTCTTCAAGTTCACCTATTTGCTGATTTATAAAAGCGCAGGCTTCCTTGACATAGTGAATGTAGTATGTATCGCACAGCCCGCACTCGCTACAAAGTTCTTTAGCAGGACGACGGCTAGAGGGTTTGAGAGCCTTGGCTTTTTTGTGAGGAGAAACTGAGGTCATGTTAAGCGCAGTTTGTTAACTAAAAACCTAAGATAGCGGAAGGCTGCACTTTACACAAAATTTAAGAATAAAAAGCAAGATTTCATTGATTGTGACGAGGTTGTTACACTTTGATTAGTTTAGGCTTTGAGTATTCACAGCTACTGCGACAAGCTTATGGGATTCTCTAACCAGACTCACTCACCACAGGACGCTTTAGGACAGTTACGCAAGGCTAGTGCTAGTGTTAGCGCGGTACAGAAAATTGCTCATCGGGATTATCAACAGGCTCAAGCTGAACTAGATAAATGGACAAGACGATACAAACTTGCCCTAAAAGAAGGTAGCCAAGACTTAGTTAGTCAAGCAAAATTCCAGAAGGAACGTTATGAAGCAATAGTTAGCAGGCTTAAAACGCTTATAGATGAGCAAACACCACAACTAGATACCATTAAGCGTAACCTGGCTTGTTGGCAAAAACAGATTTCTGAGTCAGAGTATGAGGTTTCACAGCCAAATAAAATAAATGAGGAACTTGAATTTATTACGGTGGACTTTGAAGACATTGATCACGAATTGAAGTATCTGAAAGAACATACAAGTTGCCTGCCTATAGAAACTAAAGAAGACCAAGACCCAGGAAAGATTTTAAACGAGGCTATCCAACAAACACGGGAAGCTGTAAAGGAATCTGTTATCAACCAACAAAGTATTCAACAACAGTATAATCAAGCTCATAAAAAAGTTAGCGAATGGCACAATAAGGCTGAAATAGCTATGCAAAAAGATGATGAGAATCTAGCTTTAGATGCTCTCATCGCTAAGAAAGTTCAACGTCAACTTGTAACTGTAATCAAAACTCAGCTTGAACAACAGAAAACTAATGTTAGACTCCTGAAAAACAACTTGAGTGCTTTGGAAAATGTCAAACTCATGCTAGAGGTTGAAGCGGAATTAACAGAGTTGAAAAGTCAACTAATTCGCTCGGTAAAACCGAACCAAATTCATTTGCTACCTATAACAACCTTATCGGCAGAAGTAGTTGATACTGAATTGGAAGCACTACGACGGCAAGTGGATGAAATGTAGAAAAAGTAGGTTGTGCTGAGGTATTGAAACCCAACCCTTTTAATTTACTTGAGGAAGATAGAAAGCATTCCCACCTTTGTTCCTTCGCCTGTTTCTCTGCCTCTGAAGCGTGAAACAAACATCAAACACCACTACCAACAGCTTCCTCTCTAAAACCCAAGCGCGATCGCATTCCTCTGCTTCCTCTGCGCCTCTGCGGTCTATTTTTATGAAAAATTCATATATTGCATCAAGATTTCATCGATTTCTCTGAACTCGCAAAAATTTACCAAGTCTATCCTCTAAGTAACTTAAATTACCTATAAATAAAACAAGTGACACAAACTTCTCGAACAGGAGCAGCATTTATAGCAGGAGGAAGTGTAGCAGGTGCTGGTGTTTCCGCAGCAGTGGGTGGGATGGGATTAGCGGGAGGATTTGGAGCAGTTGGAATTGGTACAGTTCCTGTAGTTGGTGCCGGCGCTGTTGCTGGTGCGGCTGCTTATGGTGCAATGAATGCGATCGCACAGGGAGATGCTGCGGCTTTCGGTGCAATGGGAATTGGTGCAATCGGTGGTGCTGGTGTTTCTAACGTTATTGGTGGTATGGGATTAGTAGCACCAAAAATAGGTTTGGCATTTGGTATTGGCACAGTACCGATGGCTGGAGTTGGTGCAGTGGTTGGACTTGCAGCCTATGGTATTGCCAAACTGTTAGACGAATCTGGAATTAGTGAAAGTCCCGCACAGCTTTTTGAGCGGATGGAAGAAAAAGTCTTGCAGGTGGATGCCTATTCCGCAGCAGTTATCGAGTTAGATTTATTTTTGTCTGGCGAGGATCTCAAGCAAGAATTTGCTGCTTTGGAAGTCGAAGATGAGTTACAAGCACTCAAGACTAAAAGACATAATCCCAGAATATCAAATTCCTCGCCATCCATCACCCCGGAAACCTCTGCTTTCAATACAGAAGAAGTAATATCCCTTAACACCCAAGCATCTGAAACATGGAGATGTGTACAAACACTTCATTGTCACTCAGCCGCAGTTAATGCGATCGCTATTAGTCCCGATGGTAATACCTTGATCAGTGGCAGCGATGACAGACAAGTTAATTTGTGGAACTTGAAAACAGGAAAATGGCTTTATACTTTTTCTGGACAAGCAGAGGCAGTTTTATCTGTTGCCATCAGCCCTGATGGACAGCAGATTGCTAGTGCCTGTGTTGATCGTAAAATCAGTAATTGGCAGCTATAAACAAAACATTTTCTCCATACATTATCTTGTTTAAATTCTCCCTATAGCCACACTGGCTTTGTTTGCTCAGTTGCTTTTAGCCCTGATGGAAAAATTCTTGCTAGTGGTAGTAACGATAAAACTATTAGACTTTGGGGACGCTACACAGGAACACTCAAACGTACCTTAAATGGACATTTAGATGCAGTTTTATCTGTTGCTTTCAGCGCAGACGGGAAAATTCTTAGTAGTAGCAGTGCTGATAAAACTATTAGACTTTGGGATGTAAAAAGTTGGGAACAGCGGTGTATTCTTACCGGACATTTGGCAGCAGTTAATACACTTGCTCTCAGTCCTAATAATCAAACTCTTATTAGTGGGAGTACAGACAGCACGATTAAGCTTTGGAATCTCCACACTGAGGAACTACTCTACACTCTCACTGGGCATTCAACAGCCGTTTTATCTGTTGCTATCACCCCAGATGGACAAACTCTCGCCAGTAGCAGCAGAGACGGCATCATCAAACTTTGGAACCTACAAACTGGGGAAGTACTACAAACTCTTTCTGGGGGTAGTCCCGTTGCCTTCAGTCCTGATGGCAAAATATTAGTAAGTGGTGGTAACAATGGAAGCATCAAGATTTGCCATCAAAAACAAAACTTTAATGAATCCGTACTCAACCCAATACTATCTGGGGAATGGTGGGAAATCTTAGGCGTACATCCGGGCAATCATCGCAGTGATATAAAAGAAGCCTACCTTCAATTAGCAAGACAATATCATCCTGATGTCAACAATTCTGCAACTGCAAAAGCGTCAATGCAAGCAATTAATCAGGCATATAAAGAGTTTCTCGCGCAATTTAATGCTGACAGATAATCAACTTTATTGACGCTCCCCACCGTATTTAAATGGTAGCCAGTCTGTTTCAATGCCTTTATCTTACTGGTGCGTTACCCAATAGTTAACGCACCCTACACCTGCTACGAGTGTGTGAAACAAACATCAAACACCACTACCAACAGCTTCCTCTCTAAAACCCAAGCGCGATCGCTCTCTCAAAAATATCTCGTGCATTCGCTCAATATAAGGCAGCAACAAAGCTTTTTGTTCTGGATTCACACGGCTGATAATTTCATCGGCTAATACTTTACACCATTTTTCTGTCATTTCCCATTTAATTTCCACTCCCTCGACAACCATCTCACATAAAGGAAGTAATTCTTTTTCAAATGGCGCCATACTCTTCTCTAAAAAACACAGCCATAAATAAGCCTGAAACATATTTAAGTCACGAAGACAAGAGTGCATTACACCAGAATCATTCAATTTTCCCCGACGAGTACGATAATTGGGCAATAATTCCACAAGTCGATTATAAACACTCTGAGCGATATCCCTAGCAGCCGGTAACATTTGCTCTACAATAATAAACTCAGGCGAATTCAATTGATATTTAGCACTTTGATTGCAGACTCGATGCCACGGCATAGCAACTTGCTCTTCGACAAAGTTTAAGTAAGAAGCAAGCAATACTTTCTCGGCAGGTGTAAGCTTTTTTAGAATTAAAGTATTGCTAAAATTCAACTGCGTTGTCAAAAAGCCAAGGGCACGCCAATCCTTAGATACAATGTGTTGCTCTTGAAACACCATTAATATTGGTTCTAGAGCGTATGCTAGTTCTTCCATTGCTGGTATTGCCCATAAAATAGCGGAATTACCGCTACTTTCAGCCGAAATAGAAGCAGTATTTATTGACTGTTTTTGGTAAATTTCTAGTAGTTTTCTATACACCCGAAAGGAAAATTGAGTTATTCGCCTTGCTTCGTTCAAATTTAAAATGTTAGGAATATAAGAGTAGAGGGTTTTTGTTTGTATCCATGCCATGTTGCAGTTGATATCTAATACATTATCCTTTAACTTGGTAGCGGTTGCGGCTCGACCCTCTGGTGATGAGGCTTTCAGCAATGACTCAGAGGATGAGGCATTTTCTAAAGATATAGAAGATAAGTCAACTGTGTATCGCTGTGCCCAAAGATTAAGCAAGCGTTCAACCGTGGGAGTTTTCACAGCTTGAGAGCTTTTTAACATAAATTTTTCGTGGTAAACTTGATAAATTAGTTTTCCGTAGATTATTCATATAGTTACGCCCTGCATAATATCAAGTGTAACTAATCAAAAATTTAATACATATATATTAATTAAATAATATTACTTATCAGTTAATGTAAATATTGCTATGTTTGACCGATCGCTTTTACGAAAATGTCATGAGCAAATGTACTTATAGCAACCACCAAAGTTGAGCGATCGCAAGTTGTTGGTAATGCATTAGCTTTTAGCGACAATATGATCTAAGATTGTAGTTTACACAATCTTTAAGAATCATCCGGAAGATTTTACAAATTCTTGCCGATCCGTACCCGTTGACTCCAGTAAATGCGTATATCATATTTACTTATGCGTCAGTAACAAGAGTTACAAAATAGCAGTTACTTTACAACCTATTGTATTAAATTTGAACAAGTTAAGAAAAAGAGCTACTCAATGGGCATACTGTAGTCGCTAAAGAGCATATCTGCATTTATGCGATTAGTAAATACAGCAAATTTCAAGTTTATGAAGTACACACCGATTATCTAAAAGCCAAGTATAAAGCCTGTTTTTCTTTAGAATTCTGGCTCCTGAATTCTCAATTCTGCTGTAAGTGCAATTTCAGTGCAGATAGTAGCAAAGAAATGCTTGTTTTATTGCGGAAGCAACGAGTGTTGTTATGAGTTGCGGACATTATAAATCTTCGCAAATTAGCCTGTAAATAACTGAGTAATTTGCTTTGTTATTCTGTATCGGATGCTATCGCTTTAAAAGTAACTTTAACTACAAAAAAGTCTTGAATCCTCTTCCCGCATCGATAATATTACTTAAGCTTAATCGGTGCAAATTTTATTTTTGTTTCAAAAATAACTTTATCTTGTTTTATCTTTTTTCATCTTGTATTTTGCATATTTTTGGTAATCATATAAACCCTGTATAGCTTTGCCTAACAACACTCTGGCTTTTTCCACCTGATCGTGATTTCACTGCCCTTAAACAGATATGTATGTTACAAGAATCAATTTTAAGGAAAAATGAGCGCGAAAATTTTAAAAAGATATTGCATGTTCTGAAAATTCGTTATAAATTATTAACTAATAGGGGAATAATTTTATTTTTAGTGTAAAAAGCTAAATCCAATTTAACTAAAGACACTGTTTCAGCTTTAATTTTGTGTAAACCTAAAGCAGTCGAGTAAGTATAGTTATGTTTCCAAGAGTAATTGTTGCGAATGCGAAACAGAAAAACCCTTCAAATAAAAGTATATTTAACTGCAATTTTATAAACAATTATGTTATTAGTACTTACGTTTAAATATCATCAAATTATTAATTTAGTATAAACATAAGTCATCAAAATAAACCGACATTTTAGATAAGCTGCTCAATAAGCAGCTTTTTCTGCTATTTTCGGATAAATTATTAGGTGATTATATTGCTATTGAAAAAAATGTCTTTGTTATGATCATAATAGCAAAAAGAATGCTCAGGGTACATCTACCACAAGACACAATATAACTACAAAATCTAAACGGAGATATTCTAGCGATGCAAATAAACGAATTAGTAACAATTAAAAGTGTAGATCAAGAAGCATGGGAAGCACTAGAAAAATCGATTATTTACTATCAGGGGCGTCCCGTGGGCACTGTAGCTGCCTTTGATGTTTCAGTAGAAGCGCTCAATTATGACCAGTGTTTTGTTCGGGATTTTGTTTCTTCTGCGTTAATTTTTCTGATTAAAGGCAGAGCGGAGATTGTGCGTAATTTTCTCGAAGAAACCTTAAAGTTACAACCGAAAGAAAGAGAATTAGATGCTTATAAGCCAGGTAGGGGTTTGATTCCGGCTAGCTTCAAAGTAGTATTAAATAATGGGGAAGAATGTTTAGAAGCGGATTTTGGCGAACACGCGATCGCAAGAGTTACACCTGTTGATTCTTGTCTGTGGTGGATGATTTTATTGCGTGCTTATGTCATGTCTACCAAAGATTTTTCTCTAGCTTATCAACCTGAATTCCAAAAAGGTATCAGGTTAATTATGGAACTATGCTTGGCAACTCGCTTTGATATGTACCCAACGCTGTTAGTTCCAGATGGGGCTTGTATGATTGACCGTCGTCTAGGTATCTATGGGCATCCTTTAGAAATTCAAACTCTATTTTATGCTGCATTGCGTGCAGCTCGCGAGTTACTAATTTGTAAAGGCAATCAAGATATTGTTGAAGCAATTGATAACCGCTTACCTCTATTATGCGCTCATATTCGTCAGCATTATTGGATAGATATCAATCGCCTAAATGCAATTTATCGCTTTAAGGGTGAAGAATATGGCAAGACAGCCGTTAATCTTTTCAATGTATATGCAGATTCTATTCCCTATTATGAATTAGACAAGTGGTTGCCTAAAAAAGGTGGTTATCTAGCAGGTAATGTTGGACCATCGCAGCTAGATACTCGCTTCTTTTCACTCGGAAACTTGATGGCGATCATTTCCGATCTTGCAAGCGTTGAGCAATCGCAAGCGATTATGAATCTCATTGAGAAACGATGGGACGATTTAGTGGGAGATATGCCGATGAAAATCTGTTTCCCCGCTTTGGAAAATGAAGAATACAGAACTGTAACTGGATGTGACCCCAAAAATATACCTTGGTCTTATCATAACGGTGGCAGCTGGCCCGTTTTGATGTGGATGTTGGTGGCAGCTGCGGTCAAAACCAACAAAACAAATCTGGCACAAATGGCGATTGAAATTGCTGAAGCACGTCTGAGTGAGGATGAATGGCCCGAATATTATGATGGCAAAAAAGGGCGATTGATGGGTAAACAAGCCAGGAAATATCAAACCTGGACAATTGCTGGATTTTTATTGGCGAAAGAACTGATGGCAAACCCTTCTTATTTACCATTAGTCAGTTTTGATGAATTACCCGCAGAAGTGGTTTCTAGAGCGTGTGAGTTTGAAATCAACAGTGTTGATACGTATACTTCTCGCGCTTAAAGAAGTTGATGCAACGAGCAAATTTTTAGTAGTTTTAAGTCCAGTTGATGGGCTGCTTAGGCAGCCTTTATACTGAAAGAATCATTCTTTAAAGCAAATTTGGTACTATTTGTCTGTTCGTGTCAGAAGTCGGATGATGATAACTAATTATTACTGGTTGATTAAGTTGGCTGATGGGGGCAGGTTTGATTTCACCCCGAAAGTCTAGAAACTGGACAAGAATTAAGTAGGCGATCGCTAAAATTATCGAAATTGCACCTGTAATAATTGCCACTATTTTTGAACGTTCCATCAGTATTTCCTATTAATAAAATTTGATGCAATCCAAGATATTAATTAAAACTCTTAACGACTCAACGCTTTGAGGAAGCGTTGCAAACTCTTGAATACACCGGGCTTTTTCGCACGTGTACCGTCGGACGAGGTTTGCGAACCTTTTGCTAAAATGAGATCCAACTCGTCACCTGATGGTTTGTTGGGTAAATCGGCTATTTTTTCGTAATTACCGCTTTTTTGCAGCCAGACTTCCCACTGTCGAGGGTAGCAGCGAAATACGCCTGTTTCATCATCTACAGGACGCAGGTAGTAACATGATTCAATAGTATTAATGAACCGTTCGCGGGTTTGTCTTGCTGTATAACCGATACCCACAACCCCAGCTTCATCTAAGCGAGGATTTAAAATGACAAAAGGGCGATCGCCTATATATTCACATAGTTTTTCCAACTGTGGCACTTCTACGGAACTGGGGGCAACAAATAAGAAGATTTCGTCTTCTGGCTGAATTTTTGATTCCAGAGAAGCCGTTCTAGCGGTGCCAATATCTTCAATTTTAAATGGTACATCTGCCCAGTCCCGACGGGCAAGAGCCGCAGCACCTGCATCAGTAAAGAAAATTTTCAACCGAGAATCATATGTTTGAAAAGCTGGTAGAAATTGCTCCGCGACTGACATATGTTTGAGTTCTGGGAAGACTAACTCAACTTGGAGACGTTTATAACCATCCGCTAGCGCTGCTTGGGTAGCGACTTGTGCTTGAGCGATCGCGTCTTCTAAGGTATTAGGAAGTTGAGGCATATTAAATAATTTTGGATGCGTGGATTTTGAACTGCTGATAAACGCTGACAACTAATTATTATCTCAATATCCAGGTTTCTCAGCGGTTGAAATTTTAGATGGGGTCAATCTCTCCAAAACTTGCTTGAATACCATTGCCACCCAATCGACATCAGCTTCAATAGTATCGCGTCCTAATGTCATGCGAATTGCTCCTAATGCAGCTTTCTCTGAATAACCCATCGCTAACAATATCGGGCTAGGACTAAGTTTACCACTATGACAAGCAGCACCTGCACTAATACCAATGCCAGCTAAATTCATTTGGCGTACTAAAGTTTTACCACTAAGTTTTTCTCCATCGGCTTGTTGCAGACAGAAACTAACGTGGTGAGGTAAACGGGAAACCATATCACCTGTAATAATTAAACCCGGAATATCAGCTAATTGAGAAAACAGGCGATCGCGTAATTTAATTAAACGCGGTGTTTCGCTGGCTATTTCTTGCGCTGCTAATTCTGCTGCTACACCAAAGCTGGCAATATTTGGCACTGCTTGTGTACCTGAACGTAGCCGCATTTCTTGCCCACCACCACTCACCAAAGGCGCTAACTCCACACCTGGACGCACATACAGCGCCCCTGCACCTTGGGAACCATATATTTTATGGCTAGACATACTAAGTAAATCTACGGGGATATCTTGCACATTTATTGGCAAACGTCCCGCAATTTGTATTGCATCTGTGTGGAATATGATGTTATGCGATCGCGCAATATTTCCTAACTCGACAATTGGCTGCACTGTACCAACTTCACTTTGAGCGTAAATTACGGAAATTAGTACCGTGTTAGGTTGCAACGCTGCTTCTAAATCTACAGGATTTACTGTACCTTTTGCATCCACCGGCAAACGGGTTACTTCCCAACCCCACATTTCTAACAACCGCGCAGGTTCAGAAATTGCAGAATGCTCCACACTGGAAATTATTATATGTTGGGGAACAGCGTACAAACGGGCAATACCCATTATTGCCAAATTATCAGCTTCAGTGCCCCCAGAGGTAAAGATAATCGATTGCGGATCGGCAGCGTTAATTAATCCCGCAACCTGGATTCTCGCTTTTTCGACAACTGTTGCCGCTCGTTGTCCCCACTCGTGTAAGCTGGAAGGATTGCCCCACTGTTGAGTCAGGGTTGCTTGCATTGCGGCGATCGCTTCCGGACGAGTGGGAGTAGTCGCACTGTAATCTAAATAAATTTGCATATTATATTCCAGGAGAACACGCGCTGGCAATTTTTGACAAAATTTGGCTACTTATGCGTTGAAAAACTTTGTTGTTTGGGAATTATAAATTTGTTCACCTAATGACTTTTAGCAAACTAAGGTGCAAATTTTTTATACCCAAAGGCATTTTTATTTCATCTTTTTACTGATACTTACCGTCGCTGGTTGTCAACGAGTCCATTTTCAGAGTAAGCGTCTTCAACCGCTACCGCAAGATTTATTAGTCAAAGTTTACTTTAACCATTCCGAGTCTTCAGAATATAAAGAACCTTATCGACAGCAAACCCGCCTTGGGGATGATTTAGAAAAACAAATTGTCGATGCAATTTCTCAAGCTCAATCGACAGTAGATGTTGCAGTGCAAGAATTGCGTGTACCCAAAGTTGCACAAGCGTTGGTTGATAGACAAAAAGCTGGAGTTAAGGTGAGATTAATCTTAGAAAACACCTATAGTCGTTCTTGGAGTACTTTCACTGCGGCGGAAGTTGGTAAGCTCAAGAAGAGAGAAAAGGAAAGATATGACGAATTTAGACAATTTGTAGACATTAACAAAGATAATCAACTTAGTTTAGAGGAAATCAGCCAAAGAGATGCTTTAGCGATTTTACGTAATGCTAAAGTCCCTATAGTTGATGATATAGAAGATGGTTCGGCTGGTAGCGATTTAATGCATCATAAATTTGTGATTGTGGATAATCGCATTGTGATTGTTACTTCCGCTAATTTTACTTTGAGTGACATTCATGGAGATTATTCTAATAATAGCAGTTTAGGTAATGCCAATAATTTATTGAATATTGACAGTCCAGAATTAGCCGCTTTATTTACTAAAGAGTTTAACATTATGTGGGGCGATGGACAAGCCGGAAAATCAGATAGTAAATTTGGCTTGAAAAAACCAATCCGTTCACCTGAACAAATAATCTTAGGCGAAACTAAAATTACTATGCAGTTTTCGCCAACTTCCCCAACTCAACCTTGGAGTAAAAGCAGTAATGGGTTAATAGGGAAAACATTAAATTCCGCAACCAAATCTGTAGATATGGCATTGTTTGTCTTTTCCGAACAGCACCTTGCTAATATCTTAGAAACTCGCCATCAAGAAAGTGTGAATATCCGCGCTTTGATTGAACCACAATTTGCCTATCGTTCATATAGTGAAGCATTAGATATGATGGGTATTGCTTTCACTAACAAATGTAAATATGAACTAAATAATCATCCTTGGCAAAATCCCCTTACCACAGTTGGTGTACCTTTATTACCCAAAGGTGATTTATTGCATCATAAATTTGCTGTTATAGATGGACAAACAGTAATTACAGGTTCTCACAATTGGTCTGAAGCTGCAAATAATGGTAACGACGAAACAGTTTTAGTAATTGAAAATCCGGTAGTTGCTGCTCATTATATGCGAGAATTTCAACGGCTTTACAGCCATGCAAAACTCGGCTTACCACCAAAGAAGTTAGAGAAAGTTAAAACGCAAGAAAAAGAATGTTCGTAAATTTGAATTCGTAGTGAGCGCTAAACCGCTCATCAAAAGTTTTCATAACCTAAAAAGTTCCTCAAATATGATAATTAAAGATAAAATCATGATTCGTCACATGCAAGACGAACTGTGCGATTATCAGTTAATGGCAAAATGGCTGACTGATGATAGAATCTTAGAATTTTATGAAGGAAGAGATAATCCTTCTCCTATAGAAAGAATCATAGAAACATACAAACCTATGGTTATGGGAGAAGATCCGGTTAGCCCTTGCCTCGTTTATTATGAAAATATACCTATTGGTTATATACAATATTGCTTACTAGATAACTTATCGGAAAAGGACAGACAAACGTATTGTATGGATGAAACAAATAATGTTTATGGAATAGACTTGTTTATCGGTGAAACCAATTATTGGAATAAAGGAATTGGCACAAAAATATTATCAACGCTTGTCAACTATCTTTTTGAAGAATTACAAGCTGAGAAAATTGTCATCGATCCAAACGTGAGGAATACTCGCGCTATCCGCTGCTACGAGAAATGTGGCTTTGAAAAAGTTAAAATATTACCCAAACATGAACTACATGAGGGAGAGTATCGAGATAGCTGGTTAATGGTCATAGACAGAAATAAATCATTACACTAAAAGAACTCCCTCACTATGCCGATCCAATCTTACTAATGACTCAACAACCTGCACGAATTTGTATACTAGGTGGAGGCTTTGGTGGTCTCCATACTGCTTTACGCTTAAGCCAGTTACCTTGGTCTACGCAAAAACCGGAAATTGTTCTAGTAGATCAAAGCGATCGCTTTTTATTTTCCCCCCTACTCTACGAACTTCTTACTGGGGAACTACAAACTTGGGAAATTGCCCCACCCTTTGAAGAACTTTTACAGAACACAGGTGTACGTTTTTGTCAATCACTCGTCTCGGAAATTGACATAGACCAGCAAAGAGTACACTTACAGAATAGCCAGGAAATCCCCTACGATCGCTTAGTTTTAGCGCTGGGTGGAGAAACTCCTTTAGATTTAGTACCTGGTGCGTCATCCCACGCTTACCCCTTCCGCAGCGTTGCAGATGCCTATAATTTAGAAGAACGTCTGCGAGTTTTAGAAGAATCAGCAGCAGACAAAATCCGCGTAGCAATTGTTGGTGGTGGTTACAGTGGTGTCGAGTTAGCTTGCAAACTTGCAGACAGATTAGGGGAAAAAGGACGTTTGCGCTTAGTTGAACTCAGCGATCAAATTTTGCGAACTTCCCCAGAGTTTAACCGCGAAGCTGCGACAAAAGCTTTAGATGCGCGGGGTGTGTTTATTGATTTAGAAACCAAAGTTGAATCAATTACTCAAGACAGCATTTCCCTAGATTATAAAAATCAGGTAGATACAATCCCGGTAGATTTAGTAATTTGGACAGTGGGAACGCGAGTTAGTCCTATAGTTAAAAATCTTCCCCTCAAGCAAAATCAGCGCGGTCAAATTACCACTACCCCAACTTTGCAAGTAATTGACCATCCAGAAATCTTTGCTTTAGGAGACTTAGCAGACTCTCATGATATCGAAGGTCAGCAAGTCCCCGCAACCGCCCAAGCTGCTTTTCAACAAGCTGATTATACCGCATGGAATATTTGGGCAACTTTAAGCGATCGCCCTTTACTTCCCTTCCGCTACCAGCAGTTAGGGGAAATGATGACACTGGGGATAGACAACGCTACCCTGACAGGTTTAGGAGTTAAACTAGAAGGCTCATTAGCAGCTGTTGCTCGTCGTCTAGCTTACCTCTATCGAATGCCAACTTTAGATCATCAGCTAAAAGTTGGTTTTAATTGGCTAGCACGTCCTATCATCGAAATACTTTCTAAATAGATTTTCATGTGATAAAATCTAACGCTCACACACATTGTAGAAACGTTCCGGCGGAACGTCTCTACGACGGTTGCTGCATGACATAATATGATTTCATCACACAACAAATTATGAAAATCTCTTTCTCTAGTCCCTAGTCCCCAGTCCTTAGCCCCTAGCTACCTTCAGAAAGCGTTACAAATATTGCTTCTTAATAGGGTGCGTTACGCAGTTGCTAACGCACCTTACTAATTTAAAATCTACTTTACCTAAGCACTCAGCACTTGGTACTATGGAACGACCTAAAGTTATTTTTTTAGATGCTGTTGGTACACTCTTTGGAGTTAAAGGCAGTGTCGGTGACATTTATAGTCAGATAGCGCAGGAATTTGGTGTCCAAGTTTCTCCTGAAGCTTTGAATAAAGCATTTATCCAAAGTTTTAAAGCAGCCTCACCACCGATATTTCCAGGTGCAGAACAACAAGATATTCCTCAGTGCGAGTTTGATTGGTGGTTGCAAATCGCTTGTCATACATTTGAACGCGCAGGTGTTCTTCCCCAATTTTCTGATTTTTCAGCTTTTTTTAGCGAACTTTATATTCACTTTGGTACTGCTGAACCGTGGTTTGTTTATCCTGATGTTTTAGCATCATTAGTAAACTGGCGAGGGTTGGGAATTCAACTAGGGATAATTTCTAATTTCGATTCTCGTCTCTACTCGGTATTGCAAGATTTGCAATTAAGAGAGTTTTTCAGTTCGATTACAATTTCCACCCAAGTAGGTGCAGCTAAACCCGATCGCCAAATTTTTCTTACCGCTTTAGAAAAACATAATTGTCCACCTGAATTAGCATGGCACATCGGCGACAGCGTTAAAGAAGATTATCACGGCGCTAAAGCAGTTGGACTCAGAGGTATTTGGATTAATCGGGACGAAAAAACATCACTCCCAATCCCCACTAGAATATAGAAGCGCATTTTAGTAATTTTCGCTACCTCTAGCCAGAAAAATATTGGATTATCTAGCCTTAGTGACGTAGGATAAGTTGAGGTGACATAATGGCTCGGTAAGTCTGAAAGCTTCCGTGGTGTTTTCCAGTGGATGAAACACGACACGCCTTATTATAAAGGTCTTTTTTGCATCAACATTTAGATCGTTGCGATTATCTGCTAATGACAATGTTGTGAAAAATACGCCAAAAATATCCGAAACCTGCTATTTATGAAAGACGTTCTGCTAAAACATTTAAGCCAATAGTAGCAAAAATGGCAGATACAGCGCTTAACACAATCTACTTCACGGGAAAAAAGCTTTTTTAATTTTGTAGGAGAGTTTAGTGACACACTCAAGCACTACCATGAAAGATAGTAGCCCACCAGGATACATGAAGCAGCTTGATGGGCTTCGTGCTATTGCTGTATTTGCAGTGCTTTGGACTCACTACCTTTCTGAAAAGTATTGGCTGTTTGATATTTATTGGGGAGGAGTAGGAGTCAGAATATTTTTTGTTTTAAGTGGCTTTTTGATTACCGGTATTCTTCTCAAATGTCGGCAATATGTCGCTTCAAGGCAACAAACACCATTATTGGTTCTACGTCAGTTCTACATCCGTCGCTTTTTGCGAATATTCCCCCTTTTTTGCTTAACCTTGGCTGTAGCTGCGATTTTAAATATCCCACCTGTTCGAGAGACATTGACTTGGCATCTTTTCTATCTATCAAATATCTATTTCGCTATCCGGGGTGATTATAATGGCTCTGTTAGTCATCTTTGGTCATTAGCAGTCGAAGAACAATTCTACCTGGTATGGCCTTGGCTGATTCTCTTCCTGCCTAAAAAATTATTGTTACCTGCAATAATTAGTGTAATTTTTATCGGACCTGCGTTTAGATTGATTAGTATTATGCTTGGTTTCAACCAACTTGCTATTTGGGTGCTGACACCAAGTTTTTTAGACATACTTGGACTTGGTTCATTACTAGCTTATCTAAATCAACAAGAACAATCAAGTTTATCTGAGAAAAAATTCACAAAAGCCTGCCTTTTTATTGGCTGTTTTCTCCAGCCCTCTCAATATTGACAAATAGTACAGTATGTGAGTTTTTAAGAAGGTAAGACTAAAACAGCAGTTAAGCGGTTATGCTATCTCCTATATTTGATGCTTTTGTAGAAGCCAGCCCCGTCAGTGTAATGATGCGAGTCCTGATGGAAAAAATTTTTGGCGTTGCATAATCGCGGTATGAATCATTCCGGAACTGGAACATCCCAGAATTTTAGATAGTGGAGTAATAATCGAATTGAGTATTTCAGCATTTCTACTGATTTGGAATAACATAGCGTC
>JAESFM010000140.1_pt1 | contig 27394 bp, 27 predicted proteins | sample 9266171 | NCBI WGS metagenome assembly JAESFM01 (sample SAMN14505069, study PRJNA617099) | algae metagenome | isolation source: Hassallia sp. WJT32-NPBG1 and co-occurring heterotrophs from well developed... | place: USA: Mojave Desert, Joshua Tree National Park, California | collected 2006-06-22
ATCGCAATCACAGCAAATGTGATTCTGCTTACCTCTTTTTCTTCCATTCTTACGGATATGGGACGACCCACAACGCGGACATTCCATCGAAATTTTACCTCAATTCATACCGCCATTATGCAACGCCTTATTTCTATATCACCGATGGGTGGTCGGTCTATCCAGGTTTTATTCCAGAGGGTGACCAAATTGTCAGCAAGACATACATGACGCGGGTTGAGGGAGAAAACACCAGGTTGCGACACTATCTCGCTCGACTGCATCGCAAGACGCTATGTTATTCCAAATCAGTAGAAATGCTGAAATACTCAATTCGATTATTACTCCACTATCTAAAATTCTGGGATGTTCCAGTTCCGGAATGATTCATACCGCGATTATGCAACGCCCATTAATCCACTGTGGTAATCTGTCCAGCTTAATTGATGGTAATTCATCCAAAGAAATAATCAACGGGTCTTTGCGGGGACGGCTTAAATTACCGACAATCATCAAGTGCATTGCCGCCGCCAGCAGAGGCCCAACCACACTGCGGCGTTCATCATCTAGCTTGAACACCACCATCTCTCTACCTGATAGCTTAGTGGGAATGTCCGATTTCCCTATAAATGCCCTCAGCAAATCAGCTTGAATAAAAGAGGAGAAAGTACCTGCTGCTGTGGTCAAAATCCCCGAAATAGTCTTCTCTGCATCCTTAGCACTCAAAAATTGAATAAACGAAGTCGCCACCCATTCATCCAACCTTTTTGACTGTACCGCATGGTCAAGACGCTGTACCAGTTTTGGCAACCGCAGCACCGCATAAAGCATCGCCATATCTGGGTAAGGTGAACCCTTGACTAACTGCAATAGTGCTTTAGCTAACAAATCCCCGGCTTTAGCAAAGAACTCATCACTTTTACCACCACTGGAAGCATTGCGGTTAATCACTTGTCCAATTTCCCCCGCCATTACCCCATCGCGCGCATCACGCATATAATCCAAAGGATTGATCACACCACTAAAAGCTTCACCGGGGGCAAATACACGCACTTTATAGCCATAACGTGCAGCTAGGGGTGCATGAAGTCGTAGTTGGTCGCCCTTCTTGTCGTAGAGTAAAATCGGGAAACCTTGCTGCATTGCACTTTCCAACATCCGGTCTATGGTAGAGTAGGTTTTACCAGACCCAGGCGCACCTATTACCAGTGTTCCCCTTTCGGCATTGGGAAACCAAACTGTAGGTGCTGCACCAAGTATAATTTGTAGATTAGTAATTAGCGATCGCCACTTGCCTTTTACCCAATAGCGAGGAGTACCAGACCACAGGGTAACTTTATTGTGTTTATGCTCCTTGATTTGCTTGAGTGCTAGGTTAGTTGCTGCTAGTTTCTCGCTGATACCGGAGACTTTACCAGTGGTGATTTTTCCCTTACCAGTACCACTGATTTGCAACAACAGTAAAACGAAGAGCATTCCACCAACCATCATCCAACCTTGGGGATTGTTATACTGTTGAAACAACTTGCCAAAGTCAATGCTAGCCAGAGGTGCTTGGAAGGATGAGACTTCAATTAATCTTGAGTTAGCAGTGATCTGGTTGTCTGGTAGATTCTTGTGGTAAAGGTTCATAGCCGTTAAGTATGGATTTAACATAAATTTTAGCGAGCATGTTAAAACTTGGTAATTGACCTTATGGACATTTTTTTAGAGAGGTAAGAGAAGCTTTTTAAATATTTTTTCTGCCTGAGTTTGAAGAAAGAGGAGAAAGTTTGGTATGTTACTTGAACTCAACCAACTAATTGTTAGAGCCGGTCATCAGTTGTTGATTAAAGATATCTCCTGGTCGGCATACAAACGTATTTTGGCAGAATTGGGAGACAATCGCAGTTCTAGGATAGGTTACAGTCAAGGGGTGCTGGAAATAATGGCTCCATTACCAGAGCATGAAGTAGCTAAAGTTATTATTGGGGACTTGGTAAAAGTTTTATTAGAAGAACTCGATCTGGAATTTTGGAGTTTGGGTTCTACGACTTTTGAGAAAGAAAGTATGGATGCTGGGGTAGAACCCGATGATTGTTTCTATATCCAAAATGAAGCTATAATTAGGGGCAAAGATAGAATCAATTTAGAAACAGACCCGCCTCCAGATTTAGCTATTGAAATTGATATTACCTCCCGCACTCGTTTCAATAATTATCAAGCTTTGAGAGTACCTGAACTGTGGCGATGGAATGGAAGCAAGTTGGAAATAAACTTGCTGTTCGATGGTAAATATGTAGAATCAAATACCAGTTCTATTTTCCCCAATCTCCCAATTTATCAAGTGATTCCCGAATATTTGATGCTGAGTAAAACCAATGGCAGAAATGCGACAATGAAAGCATTTCGTGCGTGGGCAAGACAGCAAATAGGAGCGATTTAGTCACCCCTTCGGGGAATTCACGCATTCACGCATTCACGCATTCAAACATTTTGAACCCCACGGATTTATCCGGGGGCTTGAAACAACGATGCTGCGCTTTTTATACCTCCATTCATAAATTCTTGGCGCAAGACCGTTGCTCCAATCCAAACTAAAATCCAAAATTCATGCAATTCAAAAATGCAGAAATTAAAAATTATTTAATTATTTTTGAATGCGTGAATTTTCAATTGGAGCGTAAAGCCTTCTCTTCGAGAGGCTTCGCCAACGGCATAGCTTCTCTACGAGACGCTCCGCGAACGCTTACCGCGCAGCGTCTGTGAAAGAGAAGCGACGGTCACAATTTTTAAAATTGGCTACTCAAAAAGGTTGTGGGTAGTATAAAAATAGTGACTCCAAGAATCCAACCCTATCCTTATCCGAGAAGTATCGGAATCTGTGTAGAAAACGTCTTGGTACAGTATTTTATAAGTCTGCAACGAATAAAATTCAGAAAGACTGTGCGTTTCTCTGCATTTAAAACCGCTACGATTTTATGCAAAGCGAGCAACTAAGTTTTGAGGCTAACGCCTCATGCCTTGGGCAATCATATTTATGTAGCCCAATGGTTAAATCAAAAGTTACAAACAACTCTAAACACTCCCATCAATCTACCAGTAAAACTGCTGCTGCCAAACCTAAAACTACCAAAGCCAGAGCAACTGAAACTGATGATTATGACTTAGAAGAAACAGAATTTGAAATAGACCCAGAACTCTTCAATGATAATTATAACCAAGTTCGCAAACCGATTCTTCCCTATGGTATTGTCGTTAACGATAAACCTGCTGGACTTTTGATTCCAGAAGACCAGTTAGAAAAAGCTGGTTGGATTGAAATACCTGGAGAAGATGATCTAACTACTGTCACTTTGACTGAAGATGTTACCGGACTATTAATTACTAAAGGTCGGTTACTGGTTTTAGCTTTTGCACCAGAATATATCCGCTATAAATCAGATGTTGAAGAAGTAGGTGGTTCATTTGTTGGGCTTTATGACGATTACAGGCATAGTCTTGATAAGAAAACAATGGATGTGTGTTCTGAACACGCAATCATGTTTATTGATGACAATAATCAACCATTACATACTACTCCTGTTGTTGTCCGGTTCAAAAATGTAGCTCTCTGGAGTTTTAAATCAGTGCGTGAAGAATTTTACCGTTCATTAGAGAAAACCTTCGCTGATTATTTCCAAGTGCCATTTAGTGGTAAAAGTGATAAATGGCGGAGTTTAGGTGTGCTAGAAATTGAGTTTAGAGCAATTAAAGAAGGTGAAGGTAAGAATAAACATAACTGTTGCAAAACTGTAGCCTACACTAAACCCACAGTTGAAAATTTCCCGCAACTGTATTTAGGTAAAACCACAGCTAAAGCCCTAATTTGGCAACAACATGATGCAATCGCTGGTTTTAATGAACCTCAATCCCTACCTGCTTTGCCAGGAGAATCGGTATCTGTAGACGTGGAAGTATTGCCACCAAATAAGAATAGAAACAAAACTCAAAGCGTTCGTAAATCCAAACCAGCGACCAAGCCACCTCGCAAAATTCAACTTATTGACGATGACGACTTCCTCGATGAAACCGACGATTTGGAAGCTGAGTTAGACGATGATGACTTTGAGGAGGAAGAGGATGAACTGGATGATGAGGAATAGTCCAATGGGCGCATCTATGAATTGGGGGAGTACAAGCGTTTCGATAAGCCTCAACAGCATTGCTTAATGAAACGCTGCACTAAATCGTGTAACGGCTCTTGATTGCGCTAGAAATTGGTGTAGCACGGGCGAGGTGTTTGCACTTCGCCAAACAATTGCCAACTTGACATAGAGCGTTTGGTCTTCGAGCGGTTTGTAGACGACCCCTGCTCGTTGCAAATTCTGGAGTGAAGCTGGGACAAGCGCAACTCCTAATTCTGCTGCCACTAAGCTGACAATGGTTTGCATCTGAATTGCTTCCTGAGTTACTTGGGGAATAAATCCTGCTTGTTGACACAAACGGATAATCTGGTCGTAAAAGCCGCTTCCTAGATGACGTGGAGATAAAATGAAGGACTCCTCGGCGAGGGATGCTAATGACAGTTGTGTTTGCGTCGCAAGTGGGTGTGCTTCTGGCAATACAGCGACGAACGATTCTTGTAAAACCGTTTCCACGCTGAGTTCGTCATCGTTGATGGGCGGACAAATAAAGCCAAGCTGAATGCGATCGTCATGCAGTGCTTCAATTTGCTCGCTCGTGGTCATTTCATGCAGCATCAAACGGACATCAGGAAACTGACGGCGAAATGACCGCACGGCAGCAGGCAGCAGGCTACACGTGGCAGATCCAACAAATCCAATCGCTAAACGACCCACTTCACCTCGACTTGCACGTTGGGCTACCTCAATCGCTTGCTCAGATTGCATTAGAATTTGTCGTGCCTGCTGTAAGAAGGCAAGTCCTGCTTCAGTAAGTCGGACTGTTCGCTTTGTCCGATACAGCAACTCGACACCGAGTTCTTGTTCGAGTTGACGGATTTGTTGACTGAGTGGCGGTTGAGCGATTTGTAGCCGTTGCGCGGCGCGACCAAAATGAAGTTCCTCAGCTACAGTCACGAAGTAACGTAAGTGTCGAAGTTCCATTGTCAATTAATACGTTTTAAGTCTTAGTCTAAGACAAAAATCATATTGGACATATTTATTCAGGCTGCTTAATGTGGAAAGTAAGTTACAGAATTGCAGTTGTGCCGATCCTCGCATCTCATCGTTTTTGTATTGGAGAAAACAAATGACAAGAGACAAAAATTGTGTCGCTCCTAAAGTTTGGTTGATTACAGGATGTTCAACAGGGTTCGGACGGGCCCTAGCAGAAGCAGTGTTGAAGAAGGGCGACTCACTGCTAGCTACTGCTCGCCAACCAGAGCAACTTCGCGCTTTGATTGAACACTATCCAGAAACCGCAAAGGCTGTACGTTTGGATGTAACATCGTCTCAAGACATACAAGCAGCGGTTGATACAGCAATTACCACATTTGGTCGAATTGATGTGCTGGTCAACAATGCTGGACATGGGCTCATTGCCGCACTCGAAGAAGTCAGTGATGTTGATATTCACCGATTTTTTGAAACCAACTTCTTTGGGGCGCTCCGTCTGATGCGAACGGTCTTGCCTGTGATGCGTCAGCAAGGCAGCGGTCACATTGTCAATATGTCATCCACAGCAGGATTAGTGGGATTTGGTGGAAGCAGCCTCTACTGTGGCGCTAAATTTGCTCTGGAAGGTACGTCTGAAGCCCTGGCTAAGGAGGTTGAATCCTTTGGAGTTAAGGTCACTTTAATTGAACCTGGGGCATTTCGCACGGACTTCAACGGACGTTCTCTAGCAGCAGCCGAACAATCCATTGATGCTTATGCGACCGTGAGCGGTGCTTCATTGCAGTGGTTCAAAGAGATGGATGGTAAGCAACCTGGCAATCCAGCGAAAGCGGCGCAAGCCATCATAATAGCTGTGGAAAGTCCTCATCCACCGATGCGACTGGCATTAGGCACCGATGCCATGAGCCTGATTCAGGAAAAACTGTCAGGGGTCAAAACGGATTTGGATGCTTGGCAGCAGGTGACTGTAAGTACGGATTATGTAGATAGTAACAGTGAGGTAATAGTTGGGTAGCTAATACCAGTTCTCTTTTAAGATACAAGGTTGGGTTGAACGGCGTGAAACCCAAGAGTGCTGGATTTTGTTGGGTTTCGTTTGACTCAACCCAAGCTACAGTTATATGCAAGTCTAAAGAGACTTTCAACTCAACGCCGGCGCGATCGCCCCAACGGTTCGGAAGATAGATAGAGCCAGTCCACCCTCTACCCTTTAGCCTCTACCCTTTAGGATGTTATGCAGAAACTTTCGACCTATCCACCCAAATGAGCGTATTATGCGGAAAGATTCGGCTTAAAGAGCGGCTTTGGAGTATTATACAGAAACTTTCTGTCTATCCGCAGTAGGCGGATCTTAGGCGGAAACTTTCTGTCTATCAATTGTTAGGCCCTACTGCGTATCCTTCACCACACCCCTTATGCCAGATCAACCTGCACTCCTAATCGAACTGCTCCGCGCGGCTTACGCGGCCTTTAACGCGCGGGACATTGACGCCGCCCTCGCCCTCATGACTCCAGACGTGGCCTGGCCGAAAGCATTCAAAGGCGGTTCTGCCCTTGGCCATGAAGAAGTCCGCGCTTACTGGACGGAGCAATGGAGCGAGATCAACCCGCACGTGGAGCCGGTGACTTTTCACTCGGAGGAGTCCGGACGTATCTTGGTCGAAGTGCATCAGGTCGTGCGCGACCTGGCTGGAGCAGTTCTTGCCGATGAGCACGTTGGTCATCGTTTCATCATCGCGCAGGGCTTGATTCAAGCCATGGAAGTCTGTCCGCTTCCATCGTCCGACCACACAGCCTAACACCACGCTCGAGCGAACGCTTCAGGGCGGCCACCCGCTTTCGAGTTATCAACTTTGGGATTTTTTACGACTTGTGAAAAGCTGACTATCAGCAAGTTGATAGCCAGTGCCATTGAAACAAAAATTCAATTGGCGTAGCTGCTCTTGCTCAGTTTGCAGTACTTTAATGCACGGTAATGCCTGACCTCGGTTCTCTCCCACTGACAACAAATGCTTATTTGGTGGCAGATTGGAATTCAAGTAACTCAAGAATACCTGAGTAATTGGTCTATCCTTTCTGAGCCAGTAACCAGTATACAGACATCCCAAAGCACCACAGACATCAGGCGTGTTCAAGTTGAAAACTGCGAACCTGCCGTCTTTTCCTTCCACACTCCAAGCCAGTATATTTTTAGCAGATACTTTGGAATTTAACTCTGTATTTTCTACAATCACCTGTTCAATTACTGAAGCAGGCACAACATTAGCAGCTTTGTTCCAACTAACAGTTGCCGCATTTAAGCTACAGCCCCCTAAGCTCATGAGAATCGACAGCAACAAAAAGATACCCAAACCAATGCGAAACCAATGAATCCAGTAGCGTACCCTCATAGTCGGTGCTGGTAATTGATATGCAGTTGTCTTCAGTGGTTGAGACTGAGTAGGGGAAAAGGAGGAAGAATAAACTCCCTTTCCTTCCCCTGTTTGCCCAAAGTGTATTTTTGAATTGGTATCAGTATCAAGTATTTCTTTTATCTCATGGGGCGAGGTAATAGAGGTTTTAGATAAATGTGTCATACTCTACCTCCTATTTTTAGTATTTTTAGTGCTGTTAATATATTAAAGTTTACATTTGCAAGACAGGTCAGCGTTCGATTATCGCTATTACCATTGCGATAACTAGCTAAAGCAGTTTTGCCGTAATCTTTGAGACTGAGACGACCGAGGGCATCTGAGCCATTTCCATCAACTTTGCTGTAATCACCACCAAAGTGCTTTTGAGCCACTCGTTCAATTAAGCGATCGCCTGTAAATGGCTGTCCTGTAGTGGTGTCGATTTGCTCTTGCGTCACTTGAATTTTGTTAGCCATATCAGCCATAAACGCCCTATCTTGGTCGGCTGGAGGAAAAAACTCAAATAGTTCAGCTTCTGTTGGTTGATGCCCTTGCTCCACTTGACTCAGAAACTCTTGACCTCCAGGCTTGGCAGCAATTAACTGCACTGCGTAGGGGTTATAACTCATGAACTGGTAGCGACCGAGAGCGCGACCACAATTTAACCCCCCATCCGCACAGGTATGTATGCCAACTGCTTTGTAATCCCCGCTACCAGCACTCTCAATTTCCGCAATTGCATTTCCCAGTGTTCGCAAATCAATACCGGAGAATGATTGACCTGTTATCGACCGACTACCATTACTGAAAGCGCATGGATTAATCTTCTCTATTACTCCAGTACGGTTGGTAGTGCTAGCTTTAGGCTCTCTTGTAGCTCCAGTTGGGGCATACGCAGTATTTGTCCTCTGTTCACTCAAATTGCCTACAAATATCAGAGAGTTAACCTTGTAGCTGAAAAAAGGAACAGGCCCGATAAAATAAGGTGTACAACCCATTCGCCAAGCACAAAACCGAAAGAACAAAGCCGTATCTACCGTATCAGTGGTTTCATCCGGCTCCATTACCACCATCTTAAAAGCTTTACCAAACGGTAGCCTTCCTGTTGGTTCCCGACCGTTATTCACTGCTTTCAGGATACCCCGCCCGCCCTCAACTTCTTGGTATTTACCGGAAATCCACTGCTTACCTTCTAACTGACCACGTTCCTGACGACCTGTATTCTCCAAATCGTCCAATTCTAAGTAAGCGCAGTCTTTTTCAGTACAAGGCACAGAAAACCCTTGCACGTCTGAACCAGAAATCGTATTGTTACGGCGGTTTTCTGCTGGGCCATAAACTACATCAATTCGCATTACCAAGCTACCAATTTCAGTGATGGGATTAGGCATTAATCCTAAAGGTACTTGTCCCAAACCAGGAATATCCGAAACATTGCTATTCATCCAACCTGTAAATTGTTGTAGCTGTACTGCATCTAAGTTAGGAATTGAAGAAATAGAAAACTTTGACAAGTCGATTTCTCCCAGCTTCATTTGCCCAACTTCATACTGTGTTAGTACCTGAGCTAGTGTTAAATTAGATGCGGCAATTAAGTGAGATTTTAGTAAGATTGCAACAGGTGTAATATTGTTTACTTGTGTCTTAGCTAATTCTGGAACAACCTGAGCTAAATGGCTCAATGTCTGCTCCCCAATCAGAGGAAATTTACTCAAGGCAATTTTGTTTAAATCTATACTGTTAATGTCTGTGTTCGCCTCTGGTTGTGTGCGTAGAGAGATCGCCTGCAAAGAAAACTCCTCTGCCTGCAATGCTTCACTGATATCTCCTAACTTCAAATATTGGTCAGGAGTCATTCCAACATTCCAAGTGCGACTCAGGTCATAACCCAGTGTCTGGCTGTAGGGACTGCCATCAATTGCACCGGATTGACTGATACCTGGTAGCTGGTCTAGAGAAATGCGGCTCCAGTCTGGCAGCAAAACTTTAGTAGCAGGTAGTCGAGACTGAGGATTTGCAACTTCTACAATTCGAGTCGGTAAATTGCCATCACCAATTGTGTTGATTGTAGCTTGTGCGGCGATACTATAAATAATACAAGCAATGACAACCAGAAGAGATATCCATGCTTTTGGTATCTTCATAATTTCAGATTTAAAAACGACAGCAACTATACCTCAATAAGCAAAGTAATTTATTTAATGCAAACCATTCTTTTGTTACTTGTGGGGTATAGTTATCAGTAGAAATATGACTTATAACTCTAGCTCTGGCGATGCTGACTGTTGACTTTTCTTAGACTTGTAACCTGAGCCAGAGCCATATCCTGGTAATTGAGGATTGGGATTAGCAGCCGATTCAGTGTAAGGTGTATCCCTTGGGCTAAACCTGGACACTCATTGACAGCCTTCTCCTTCGGAGACGCAAGCGCGAACATCCGAAAATGTCGTGGGGTGTTGAGGATCTAATAAACAAGGCTGTCAATGAGTGTCTATTGTTTGTGAAACCCCAAGATTGATTTCAAAAATATTCTCTTGATAACCATTCCTAAATTGGTCTGCTTGCAAGGGATTACTACTATCTCCAGAACTTAATTGCTCAACACCGTAACATAAAGATTGATAGCCACTGCCAGATTGATAATTACTACTGTTGTCAGTATCAATATGAAGGTTAATTGTGGGTTCGTTATTCATTGGCATTACCTAAAAAACCTGTATCAATGCCAGCATAAAAAGATTTATCTAATATCAGCCTTCACCTATTGGACATTAATTTTTTAGCCGATTGGCTATTTTTGGTGATGCGCTCATATCGAGATGACAAATGGAGCAAATGAATTTAATTTCACCAGAAATAATGGCAGAAATTAGTAATGGTAATAGTACCAAACTGCCAGACAACACCCGAAAAATGCTGAAAATTCTGGCAAGTTTAAATACACCAAAAGAATTATTAGCAAGTCTTTTGGAAATAGCTGAATTTTCCCTACATCATGTTCGCTACCTTGCAGGGCCATTAGTAATTCATCGCAGTCCTTGGAGTGATACGATTCCCCAATGGCTGAAGTTTGCTTGTATTCAGGAGCGATTAGAACTTATATTCACTGAATACGAACAAGATCAGGTTGGTGTTTTCAGCACAGCCACAGAAGTTCTTACCTACATGATGCCAGCAACTTACGAAGCACCTCTGCATAGGGACTACGCTGACCTTTATCTTTGGGTAGGTAATGAAGTTTTAACCAAATACGATAAATTACCAAAGGGTTGCAAGAGTTTTTATGAATTTATAGGTGATGGTGATACGAACAATGCCAGCAATAATCGCATCATTCATTTTAATCAGATAAAAAATGAATTCAACTATCTTAGCAGGTCAATTCGACGCAGCATAGTTAAACACGCAGCACAAGAGGGATGGGGTAAGCGTCATGTGAATATCAAGTCTAACTTAGACTCGACCCAAAGCACTCCAACTCCCAAACCTTCATCAAATTCAACTGTGCAAATTAGCTTGTTTTGAATTTTCACTCTTCTCCTCAGTCTATTCAAATTTTCATCTGAGGATTTTTCTGTTAGAAGGAACCATAAAAATAAATCTCCAGCCGGATTAAGGAATTACTCATTGTGTTGCCAGGATCGCTTGTGTGACGGTGTTGAAAGTCCGTTCTTTATTCGGTTTGCGTCTATTTGTACTGATGAACCCGAACGCGAATAGCGTCTCGTAAAGCCTGCGGCATAGCTTCTCTACGAGACGCTAGCCTGCGGCAACGCCAAGGGCGAACGCGAACGCTTAGAGCGCAGCCTAAGAAGAGAATGGCTGGAGATTTATTTATACTTATGTGCCTTAAATGGATGGAAGCGATCGCTTCTTTAATTATGAACATAAATTTTCAAGTTAATCATCATGAATACTCAAGAAATTCAAGAGATTTTAAATCATCTCATCATTGGAATTACAGCCTTATATACCGTTGTGATGGTCGTTGATTTCGTTGTGGGAATAGTCCATCTGTGGCAGAAATTTACACTCAATATTGGATACCATACCAACAACGCAACATCTGAACAATCATACCTGGAATCTAGTGGTATTAAGAAATCTCTCAACTTGGAAAATCAAAATCAATCAACTAACCGTATTACATCAAAACCAGAACCTCAACCAAACAACTTTGTTAGCATTGATGTAGACAAAATTGATTTACGGACAGCCAGAAAAATTGCCACTGCCATAAAAAAAGCTTCAAAATCCAATCCTGACTTAATTATCAAACAAAAAGTCAACAATAAATGTGTTCCTTTAGCCTGGTTGCAAGCACAGATTAAGCATCGTTTAGAACTGGCACCAGAAATTGTCGCACCCATTATTAGAGAATTGGCTCCTACTGCTTTGACATCTGTTCAAGAGAATATTCAGCATTCTAGCATTGCAAAAACACGTAAGCGTAAAGTCAGTTAATTATAGAAAGAGAGGAATATCGATAATATTACCTCTCTTTAATAGTTTTTAAAATCCTTGTATAAAACTAAATGTTTTTTTTGAACTTATTAGACATACAAGCTATCGCTTCTCGGTGAGAAATTCAAATTTAATTCCTTATGGCTATAAGCTTAATAAATACAAATAATTCTAATATTTATACTCCACAATATACTCTTGTTCCCAATGTTTCAACTCTTAATTCAGCTCTCCAAGGTCTGTTTCAGGCAGAAGTTTTAGCCATAGATTGTGAAACAACAGGACTTGACCCTCTAACTGATTCTATTAGACTGATTCAAATAGCTGCACCAAACCATCCAGTACTGCTGATAGATTTACCAGCTATTCCCAAAAGCGATCGCCAACTGCTCAAGAAACTGCTTTGTAACTCTGCTGTCAAAATTGCTCATAATGCCAAGTTCGACTGGCAATTTCTCACACTCGCAGGACTTCAACCCTCTGATCAATTCTTTGATACCCAACTTGCTTATAAAGTTCTAACCGCAGGATTAAAAACAAGCTCATCTTTACAAAATATAGTTAAAAAGCTACTACATCTTCAACTAGATAAAACTCAACAAATCAGCGATTGGTGTAAACCTCTTACCAAAGCTCAATTGCACTATGCTGCCGTAGATGCTGCCATATTGCTTGACCTTTACCCAATTCTCCTCAAGAGGTTAAAACAGGCAAAGTTACTCAAAATTGCCCGACTGGAATTTCAGTGTATGCCTGTTGTAGCTCAAATGGAACTTAACGGGATGCTATTTGACTTGTCTCGATGGCAGATACTGGGTGCAAAACTAGAAGCTGAAAAAACAGATGCTTTAAGCCAACTCAAGCAACTCCGTATTGCTAGCTCTCAGATGTCATTACTGCCAGAACTGACAGATGCAGTCAACCCGAATTCACCTCAGCAAGTTTTGGTTGCTCTACAAGCTATTGGTATTAAAATCAGCTCAACTAATCAAAGTAAATTAGTTTCTTTAGCTGCACAGTATCCCATAATTCAAGCATTGCTTTCTTACCGCCGTCTATCCAAAATTATCGGCACTTTTACCGAGAAACTACCCCAGCATATCCACCCCAAAACTGGGAGAATTCATCCTAACTATTATCAATTAGGGGCAAAATCCGGTAGATTTTCTTGCCGCAAACCACCTCTACAAAATATTCCCCGTGATCAAGCAGCCCGTAGCTGCTTTATTGCTGCCCCTGGCTATAAAATTATCAAAGCCGATTACTCCCAAATAGAACTACGAATTATGGCTCGGCTTAGTGGTGATACAAAGATGTGCCAAGTCTATCGCCAGGGGGCTGACTTACATCGATTAACAGCATCTCTAGTAACTGGAAAATATATCAATGAAGTGACTGAAGAAGACCGCAGATTAGCAAAAGCAATAAACTTTGGATTGATTTTCGGTATGGGCGCTGCCAAACTCCAAATTTACGCCCAAGTAAAATATGGGGTGGCAATGACATTAGAACAAGCAAAAGCTTTCAGAAAACGATTCTTTGAAGCTTATCCTGGAATAGCTAAGTGGCATGAAAACATCAAACGTAAATACATCCAAGGCATTAAGGAAAGTCGTACACTAGCAAACAGACGACGGAGATGGGTAAACAAGCCCCGACTATCAGAGCTATTTAACCATCCAGTACAAGGTTTAAATGCCGACATCAACAAATTAGCTATGGTAAAACTTTCAAATCCATTAGCTAAATTCAGAACAAAACTCATCTGTGTAAGACATGATGAAATTGTACTGGAATGTCCAGAGACTGAAGTTGACCAAGTTAGGCATATATTACACAATTGTATGGTTGCTGCTGCCCAAAAGTTTCTCAGCCCTATTCCAGTTGTCATAGATATTAAAACATCAAATAGCTGGTAATTAAAAAGCTCCCATTACATTATGTACTATCAGCTTACTTTTTTGACAATGCTGCGCCAAACTCTGTTTTGGGGTAAATCTTGCAGCATAAAATAAAGACCAAAATTGATTTAATGCATCTTCATACATTAATTGGTATAAGTAGCCCCAGACCTGCAACTAATTAGAAATAGCATTAACTGTTGACAGTTGGGAGCATCGCTGCGGGAGTGCAAATATACTCTTTGGGAAACGCTACAATCAGAGTTGTAGCCTATTGTGGTGATGTTTTTACACGGGAGCAGCGATGCTCCCATCTCCAGTTTCACCTATTCATCTTTATAACTAGCCTAAATTTATCATCCACTACTTCTGGCTATTCCTGAACCGTATAAGTGCGATTATAAATAACGGAACTATTTTAACTATATCTGTTGACGCAGATTGAGAGTAAATCAAGAGTTTAAAACCCGCTTAATTGGGTTTTGTTTGTATGTCTATAAACTCTGTGACTGACAAATACCTGATGTAAAAAATGAGTTCCAATATTTACATATTTGAGGTGTATTAATGTCTAATCCCCGGATTTTAGGGGCAAGAGAAATTCATCTAATTTCACTCTACAGTCACTGGGAATTTGGTATGAAACCAGAAGAATTTTATGCCAAATGGGATGTGAGTTATGAACAAATTGCCTTAATATGCTGTCGTTCTGATTCTACGGTCAGAGGTTGGTTTAAGCAAGGTAAATTTAGACGCTATCCTCAGCGAAATGATTTACGACATTTGGCATTCATGGACTTTTTACTGGAACATTTTGAAGAAGTTCCCGAACAACTTTGGCAATTGCTATGTCTGACTCATTCGCCTTGATCTCAATAACATTTCTCTTCTACATATAGCAATCCGGTTTGATTACTGAAAGGTTTTTAAAACAAAAGTTTTGTTGGGCAAGGTTTTCAGAGGATGTACACTTTCGCGCATTCCAGTCGTAACGCTATATATCTGTCCAACAAATACAACGCATATATAGTTGAAATTGTCAATATCAATTTGACCTGTCTTTGAGTATACCTACTCGTTTAAGGTAAAATTTGGCGATTTCAAAGCAGATAGCATGGTTATTTTACAGCATTTTTAAGAGGTAGAATATGACTTATTCTGAGCAATTAAAACCGTGGTGTATTGTCCGTGATATTCCCAATCAAGAAAATATTGTTGTGAAAAGATTCCGCCGACGTGATGATGCTGTTGCTTATCTGCAAGTGTTGAGGCAGTCAGGCAGAGATATTGCTTTTCAAATCATTTTTAATGCTCAAAACATCAATATGCCACGGGAGAATGAAGCTTTGAATGGTTCCTTTTGAGAAGATTTGAAAATCAGAAAAATACTAACTTATGGGATGATATAATCCCGTATTTTCGTTAAACTTCCACCCCGAGTGGACTCACCGCAACGCGCTGGCTCACCATTTATTCAATTGCAAGACGAGGCGGTGGGCTGTCTAACACAGAATCGAATTGAGACATTAAAACATCCTCTTCTTCTGGATCAGCACTCATAACAGCCCGTTCAATAAAGGTAGGGACTTGGGCTAGAATCGGCTGAAGATTACCGACAACACTGGCAAAGGCATTAATGCGATCGCGCAATTTTCGATAAACCTTTGCTTCTACAGTGCCATCATAGTAAAAACTGTTAACTCTTCCCCGTCAATCGTCAACTGTGAACTGTCAACATTATTAATTGGTCTAGTGAGTCTAAAGTTCTACCTTGATAAGTATGGCGCTGTTCGTCAATTTATGTAAATATTTCTGTTAATTCTGGTTGGTTTTTCCAAGCCCCAAATAATTGATTTAGTCTAGCTAGTCTCTCTGAGTCTGTTAATGGTGGTTGTGGTTCTGTAATTTGATTGGTAATAAATTCTACATCTATGATTATTTCTGTCCCATCTGGAATATTATTAAGTTGTTCTAATATTTCAATATTTTGACCACGTTTTATGCCTCTAACTTTCATATTTGATTATTTTCTTATTAGTTAACTGATGACTAATGACTGTTAACCGTCAACATTCATTAAAGTGTATTTGGGTCAATTCCTTGCTGTTGTAATCTGGCTAATAAATTTTGCAATTGTTCTTCTGGGGTTTGGTATCTGTTACCATTTTCGTCATACCAAAACAGCCATTCTCTTGTTCGTCCTTGATAAGTACCCTGTTCCCGTCCAATACCTAAACCAATTTCGGGCATCCAAATTTTATCCCCTGGTTGTAAAATGTATTCACCATTAATTAAGCGATAAACTTCTAAACGTTGACGCTTACGACGTAGCCGTGTTGGTGCATAAATGACATAATACAAAATGCCTAATTCTGCATAATCAATTTTTTTCTGTTCATATTCGCCATTGTAAGTTTGAGAAACAACTTCTAAAGCTAAAATTGGTGGAATACCCTCTTCTTCCCACAAAACATAACTAGAACGTCCATTTTCTCCCACAAAACGTTCAACACCCAAACTCAAGAAACCATCAGGAACTATGGCTCCTTTATTGGGTGTATAGTAAACTCCCATGTTAATGCCAAAAAACCAGTCATCGCGGTTTTGCCAAATAGCGGCTAAGATGGCTAACAATAAGTTAGGAATTAATATTTGCAGTTCGTTATCCACAGGGGTATCATCTGAATCTGGTAATTCTGCCGATGAAGGTAGGCACTCTAAAGGATTGTAGTTGAACATAAGCAGTTATTAACCCCCAAAATCTAGGTTTAAACTCAGTTGTCCATTATTCAAGGGTATCTCAGGTTGCACGTAAGAGACTTTGGCTTTGATTTCATCCATAGCCAACCACAAATCTAATAACGCTTTTTCTTCAGTCAGGCGTTTCTTTTCATCACCAATGCGCGGAATTACTTTCAACGCTACTTCAAATGTCCGCATAAATAAATCGTTGCTAACTAAGCCAGTGTTTTTCATAAATCTACGGACTGGTTCTGTATTGTCTTCCTCTTGGTAAAGGGCGATAATGGCGTGGAGTCCATCAACCAAATATCTGGCAGAAAATTCAGTATCGGTGACCAGAAGAGGCAGGGGAGCAGGGAGCGATCTTGCAAGGGGGAAAGATTCGCTCGTTCCCCTGCTCTTGGCAGGGCTGTTTCATTCCACAAAGGATAACAGTTTGTCAATATCATTAGATATAAATCGTTGAGCAAAGGTAATGGAAGAATAACCATTTCGACGTAACACATTGAGGGCGTTGGCGAAGCCTTGCCGAAGGCATCGTTCGCATGACCGAGAGATTTTCAGGGGCATTACCCATACGTATACTGCAATGGTCTTCATTAAAAATTACATCTTTAACGCTGCGGAAGACTATTTTCAATTGAACATTGACCACGAATACCGGACGCAAAATGTGCTGCTGAACTAACGCTTGCTACTGATGTAGTAGGCAACAGGCGTGACATGTTTTGCCCCCACGAGTACCAATCCTTTCAACCTTAATTAATGTCTTTAACCCAACCCATTGCGGACTAATGCCGATTAAATTATCAAAGACTTCTACAGTACGTGTTGTAACTCGGTCTCGAGTTTTTGATGAGAGATTTGGCTAAGACATCCCACGCGCTGGAGTCTTTGTGGTTGAATTGCACTGTCATCACGCCGTCGTCACGTAATACGCGGTGATATTCGGCGAACGCCATCGCACTCGTTCCGTTATCTGAGTATGCCAGCCATTGTTGAATGTTATCGCTTTTGTAGCCGAGTCACTCTAGTAGTCTATCAAGCCAACTTTGGAGGGTTTATGGTAAGAAAATCAAGTTCTTTCCCCCCCTGCTCCCCCTGCTCCCCCTGCTCCCCCTGCTTGCCTTCACCCGTCAAAATTGGGTTGGTCGAGTACTAGGTGACATCAGTGCGAACGGCATCCACCTAGTCAATCATATCTGCCAACAAATTTGTCATTTCATCCTGACCTTGTTTGCGGTTATCGTCATACTGGATCAGCACATCCAGCTTGACATGACGGCTGACTTTTTGCGTCTAGAGCACATCTCCTTCTGTGGAATTTATGATGGGGCTTTTTTTGGCGATCACCAATCCCTGCTAGAAATGCATTTCTACAATGCTCTTGAGCTAGCTTGAGTCGTTTTTTTGCTAGCCAAATATTGTTCAATTGCCTCTCGGATTAAATCTGGCACTGTGCAATTTTCTTGGTCAGCTAGATTCTTAAGTTGCTGCTTCATGTCTAAGTGCATCAATACCTTCACCTGTTCTGATAACGGCTCTTCCCTACTAGAGATAATGCGATACTTGCTCCCAAAATCAGGATTGCCGCCAGGTCTTGCCATTCATTCAAAGCTTTAAACAACATCCCTAATTATACCGCTATTTCTTCATTTAAAGCAGTGTATGATTAGTGCTTAATAGACAAGTACTAGATTATTAACATAATTTTTTCATCTCTTTACGGGACAAGCAGCATGAATGAGCACCTTGACAGTATTCCCACAACTAGCGATGCTGTGGCTCCCTTGGTCACTACAACAATTGAAGTTATTACTGGTGATGAACTGAGTTTGGAGGAACAACGCGATCGCCTACATTTGGAACGGGTAATAGAAAGGTCGTTTTATCAAGCTGGAATTGCTCTGAAACAATTGCGCGATCGCCGTCTATATCGCAGCACACACAAAACTTTCGAGGAATATTGTAACGATAGATTTGGGTACAGTAGTCGCCGACAGCCCTACCTTCTTATAGAAGCTGCCGCAGTTGTTGATAATCTAAGAGACAAATGTGATCCAATGGATCACATCTACGACGATCGCGGTCACTATGATGCAAAAGCAAGCATTGAACGGGGTATTGTCCAGTTTATGCGCTGCCCCTGTTGTTGCCTTTTTGTCGAGCCGGAACCAACCCAATAACTGCTGCACGTAACTGCGCGTTGTATTCAACGATTGCACTCTTTACGGCTGACTTTTCCCGTTATCTTTTTGGCGCAGCGATCGCGAACTCAGCCCCTATCCCAAAGTCCTATTCTCTTGTGCATAATCGGGCAATTGTATATATTTCTCCTGCGGAGTTGGTTGTTCATCTTTATCTGATAGAAATATATGGTGAGAATGAGGATCGTCCGGATGCACGAAAAAAGTATCTCTGAAAAAGGGATTCTTGAATCAAAGAAAGTATCTGCACGTAAGTCGTGTCAATGTAGTCAATGAGGTGTTTCATCCAGATGAGATTGGCGTAGCCTACCCCTTGGAACCATCCCAGTAGTTGGGGTAGTTTTTTGGTAAAATATGTCTTTAATTTAACAGTTTATTAATAAACCATATAAGTAAGTCAGCACTTTACATAAATTAATAAATCAGACAGTTGTATCTAGAATGCCACATTAAAGGTGACAATAAAAATCAGACAACATAAAACCAGACTAAATAGCTTTTTAGTCTGATTATTAAGTGGGTAGAAAATATGACTCTCTCCCTTGTCCACATTTCTCAATATCGCCAGGCAATCTCGGAACTGCCAGCAACGCGGGCGGAGGCGAAGTTAATTACCCTGTGGTTGGATGGAAAGGCGGAGTCATCGGTGCGTGCCTATCAGCGCTACATTAAGCATTTCTTGCGGTTTTTGAGAAAACCTCTGCGCCAAATTACCTATGAGGATTTGGTGGAGTACAGCACCCAATTTTCGACACAATCTGTTAGCACCAGGCGCATTTATCTGGCGGCGGCTAAAAGTTTGATTAGTTTTGCTCACAAAATTGGTTATTTGCCCTTCAATGTCGGAATGGCGCTGAAGTTGGGAGAAATACCCGATGCAATCAACGAACGCTATTTGGATGAAGCAGATATTAAGCTGATGGTACGGGCGGCAGAAGCGATGGTAGGTAATGCTAAAACTGCTAAACGGCAGGCAATCGCTCGACGCAATGTGTTAATTGTGAAATTATTGTATCAGGCAGGCTTGCGAGCGCATGAGCTTTGCCAGTTAACTTGGGGCGATTTATCAGCTAGAGGTGATAGTGGGCAAGTGTATGTGCGGGAGGGTAAAGGTAACAAGTCGCGCACTATTTTGCTGAAATCAAAGCTGTGGACAGAACTGATGGAATTTAAAGGGGATGCCAGCGCTACAGATGCTGTTTTTTCTAGTCAGAAGGGGGGACATCTAGAACGGCAGAATCTGCATCCGATTATCAAGGTGGTGGCAGCCGCAGCTGGTTTGAGTGATAAAGTCAGTTGTCACTGGTTGCGCCATGCCCACGGGTCACACGCGGCGGAGCGGGGGGTTAATCCAGTGCTGATTAGGGATACTTTGGGTCATAGCAATCTAGCTATCACTGACAGGTATCTTAAGGCTAGACCAAATAATAGTAGTGCTTTGAAGTTAATGGATGTCTAATGGGGCTTTTCTCCCAAGCACCCGGGAATTGAATAAATTGGTCAGCCGTCTCACCTAGATCCGCGATACTAATGAGTTATTTCAACACACGGTGAGCCCAGTCGGCGGGGTCGGTTTCCGTCTATTCGTACTGGCGATAGCGCAGCGGTAGCGATAGCAAAGCGTTAGCGAGGAACGATCGTCGGAACGAGCGTCACCCGTTCGCGCAGCGTCTCGTTGGCGCAGCCTCTCGTAGAGAAGAGAAGGGCTGACCAATTTATTTTTGCAGAACCCCCAACAATATTTCATAACGGTTGCTTCTCCATCTAATATTATGAGTCAAGATAAGGCGAAACTTACTAATTATAATGATATAGAGGAACTTAGCCCCTCTATTTTACGAGAAATTCAAGATAATATTAAACAAGTTATACGCGATAAATTAAGCCAATATTTTCCATCTGACAATGCATTATCTGTATTAAATAATTCCGACTTGTTTGAAGCTATATTTAATGAAGTATTATATAGTACAGTATCTTCGATATTTTCCGCAAAATATAAAATTGATGAAAATAACTTGCAAAATGATTTTAATATAATAAATAGCAATCTTGAAGGCCATAGAGACAGCCAAAAAAGGTCATTATTTAAATCACACCCATTTGAGGCTATTCCTACAGCAGCACTTATGCTTTCAAGCATTAACTCTCAAATTAAAAAACAAGAGTCGTGGCAAAAAAATGAAGAGGGGATAGCAGTTGCACAACACAGAGCTAAAGGTAATCCCCAAAATTATATTGAGCATTATATTAGTACCCCTGGCGATATAACATTACTTCCTTGGAATGAAGCCCAACAGATTATCGATAAATTTGGCTTTAACAGTGCCAAATTACACTTAATATTTGCTGCCTATACAATGGAGCAGTCCAAACCTTGGGAGAGCTTATTTACCATAAAAGGCAGTGATTTAATAGAAAAAATTGGTTGGGATAAGCGAACTGATTTACCCAAATATCAAAAACTTTTAGAAATAGCAAAAACCGCGTTTGCATTGGATTGTTTATTAGTTAAAACAGTATGGATAGAAGGTATAAATAGAAAAGGCGGTATAAATGCTAGTACCCCTGTAGGTCGCATGTGGAACGTAACGATTGTGCCATATGGTCAGGTAAATACATCTGGAAAAATAGAAGAGCCATCGGAAATTCAGATAATTGTTCAACCAGGTGCTTGGACTAAATACTTTTTAAACCGAGCGGGAGCCGAATCGCGAGAAGCTTTATATCAGTTTGGCTACTTAGCGCAGAAAGTCTTAGAAATTGACCCCTATCACGAAGAACTCACGCTAAGGCTGGCTATATATTTGACATTGGATAGTCGGGTTCGTCTTGATGGAAAATATAAAGTAGAAGAGCTTTTAGAAATTGCATTACCCAAAACAGAAATAGATAAAGCTTTATCAAACTTCCGTAGAGCCTACGATCTAAAGCAGCGCTGGGATAACGCTTTGAAGTATTTGCTTAATCTGGGCTGGCAAATTGCGTTTGACCCAGAAACATACCCTGAATCGCTAAGACCAGACTATACGCAGAAACAGCCTAGAGGCTACTTTAAAAAACTACTGGATGCGAAGATTACCATTAAACCCCCACATCCTATTCCTGAACTAATAGCATCCAAAGTTAAGCCAAAGGTACAACAATTACAGCCCAAAACAAAGGATACAACGCCAGAAGACATTAAATTGACTGGCAGCCAAGTGAGGGAAGCGCGTATTGCCAAAGGGTGGCCACAGACTAAATTAGCTAGTTTTTTGGGTGTATCCCAAAAGTTCATCTCACTAGCTGAAAGAGGCGAACGCCCTCTCAGTCTACAACAAGCCACCTATGTCCGCATCCTCTTAGATATCAAAATTTAAGCATTAATACTTAACAAGTCTCGACCACCAGCTGGCTATCAACTTCAAGCGGCTGGTTCTTGTTCTAGTTTAGTTCTAAGGAAAATTTAGTTCTAGGGAAAATAGTTGGAAAAATTGGCTTTTAAGCCTTGTCCTGTATACCTTTGAGCTTTAGAACAAAAATTCTAGTATCCCCGGATAAAAACTCTAGTATCCCCGGATGAACTGTTGCTGAAACCCTTGCTAAATAAGGGTTTTTTTTTGCGGAGTAATAGATCAGATTTCCTGCACAGTTTTTACAGATATGGCATAATCTGCCAATACTATTTACGCGACTGTCTGCCGAGCAGGCAAATCACCATAAGCGATCCGCTTTTGTGCGTACTTGCCAAATGCTCCGTGTTTGGCAAAGTAGGTGGCAACCGCCTCTATGCTGACAAAGTAAGGACTGCATTTACCAAGGAATGAGCGTGTATGAATCTAAAAATTAAATTGCCGGATTTATTCAACCAATATGCAGTCAGGGAAGTGCCGCAACTTCCATCCCAAAAAAAAAGCTGGGTAGTCCGCTAGGTGCTTGGTCTTAACAAAGACTTATAGCCTAAGAATGAAAGACCGCGAGACGATTTCCAGTCGTCTCAGTACGCTAGGCGGGCTATCCAACCCGTCGTAAAAAGAATTTTAAGTTTGATTTCATTCTAGGCTATGAGTCTCTTGTTAACCAACAATTAGGCATTAAACCGAAATAGCTGTAAAATCCTGCAATTAGGTTTTGAAGCCCCTGTGCGACAGATTCTGATAATTTGCTGCGTGCTTTCTTACTAAAAGAACCGCGAACAGCAACGCTCATATCAGGCTTTTCAAAGCCCAACAGCAGTTTTCACATACACAGAGGCTTAATGCAAAAGCGCGGCTACCTGATGTCCACAAAGCACATCAGGGGTAGTCATCGATGTTTTCACCAGAAAATTCCGACAATTTCGCTTCTTCAAATTTTCCACACTTTTCTGCAAAAAAACTCAAACCCCACCTGCCAGCCGACAGTGTGGGGCAGCGATACGTTAAATACTTCTGGCATCCATATAGCGCCATAATTGCTCCTGCACAAAGTTGGGTAAGCAAACCAGCGTGGCGCACGACCAGCCATTACATGCAAGCCTCTACCCTCTGGAGACACCACCAAAACCCAACCAAATTAGTAGGCGTTCGCTTTGGTTCCCAAACCCGTTACGCCACAATAGACCTCGACAAGGGGAGCGACTACCACAACAATGAATCAGTAAAGGGCATAAAAGCCGCCCTAGAAGACATAGGCATAGTCGATATTGTCCCCATCCAGTCAAGCTTTAGTGGTGGCTACCACCTAATAATAACCTTTACCTCCCGAAAGCCCACCTTCAACCTAGCCTGTGCCATCGAGCAAACCCTAAAAGACGCAGGCTTCATCATCCGCAAAGGGCATTTAGAAATCTTTCCCAACGTTAAACCTTGGGGGGAAGATCGGATAATAAACTACAACGCCATCCGCTGCCCCATGCAACCCGGTAGCGGCGCGTTATTGCTCAACGACGACCTGCAACCGATTAGCGACGACATTTCCATCTTCCTCGACCATTGCGATCGCGCAGCACGTCGCCAAGATTTAACAAAACTTAAATACGCTTGCAAAAAAGCAAGACTGCGCCACAACCGGGAAAGATATCATAAAAAAGCCTCCGCCAACGTCATTGAATGGCGAGCCAACTGGGAAGAAATCATCGCCACAGGTTGGACAGGACGAGGACAAACCAACACCATCCTACAAATCCTTGTAGGCTACGGAATAGTCTTTTTGGACTTGCAGGGCGAAAATCTAATTCAATACGCCTTAAAGACCGCCATAAGCGCCCCTGGTTACACGCAACATTGCCGTCACCAACATGAAATCGAAGCCAGAGTAAGACAATGGGTAGAATGCACAATTAGGCACAAATGGTACACCCCGTATGCCAGTTATCCAGAACGGCTACTAAACACATTTAGTGCCACATTTGCCGACGCCTTGAAAAGTTTTGGTAGACTTGCCAAAAAACCCAAAGACAACGTAATACCGTTTGATCGGCGTAAAGCGCAAAATAATCATCGTAGCGAAAATGCCCAGCGACGCATCCGTTGGGCAGTAAAAGCCTTGGAGTGGGGAGAAGGACTGCCATGTCAGTCCACAGAACGGTCAAAAGCGATTAGTGCAGAATACAAGCGTCAATTTAACAAAACACTAAGCCTTGAAACACTGCACAAGCATAAATACTTATGGCATCCCAGTAGCTACATAGCAGATCCTTGGGCAGAAAAAAGCAATTACGGGCATATAGATAACAACACAACCCTGGAAACAAATCAAAAACCCCAAAGCCCTTACCAAACGGAAAGATACGGACATTCCCCCTATATGAAGGTTTTTTGTTTACTGTCGGCTGCTCCAGCCCCTGGGGGGCTGGAGTCAGCAGAGGTAGTTGAAGAAACCTCGGTTTCTCAGTCGGACGAATGTGTAACCCAGCCAGCGGAAAATGTGGAATTCATAAATTATTCTAATAGTCCTGAAAATGATTTAAATCAATCCAACAATCAATTAGAGAACTCAGTTTCTTCAAATATTTTACAATCAAATTCAATGACTTCTAATCAGGATTTATTATACTCTTGCAGCTCGGGCGAGTCGCCAAAAAGCGATAAAGAAAACTTATCAGTCGTAGAGGATAACAGGCTGGACATAGTTTCGACACCTGCTGTGGTTCCTTCCTCATCATCGGAAATTGCCCTTAACGGCTATCTGGAGGCATCTGGGGATAATCTGACACCCGCGCTTAGGACACCAGAATCACCACGAGAAAATGCCAACAACGCCTATCTGGACGTATCTTGTCGCGATGCAGCTGCCGATACTGACGCAAGAATCGAACAACTCAAGCGAGTGACAAAATTGCGGTTAATGGCTCTAACTAAAGCTAGGGCTAAAGTGCGTCAATACTGCATGACTGTGGGAGAAATTATCTCAGGCAGTGAGCGATCGCATCTGGAACAAATTGCCAAAATGCAATTTTACCTCGATTCAGGGGAAGAAATGCTCGTTGCGGAAGCAATTGCGTGGGCAGCTGCGAATCCTGGGTGTTTGCGGTAAAGGTTTAGCGCTACTCTTGAGCTTTATTCAAAGTTTAATCAGAAGTATCTTCCATTTGGCAAACAAACTCAGCATTCGCTTCAGGGGGAATTACCCAAGATTCATTCAACCAAGGCTAATTGTCGTTTTTTTTAGAACTTGTCGTACACTTTCATGGGAAATACTCTCTACATATCCCAATGTGACTATTTGGTCTGCCAATAACCTTAATGTCCAACGGCTATATCCCTCTGGTGGGCTACTACAAGCCCTTGCCACCAAATGAGCTTCTGCTTCTGCGTCTAGCCGTCGCAACTTTAATGAATGTCGCTGACGCGGTACAAGGGCATCGTCTAAACTTTCTTCCACAAACCGTTGCCGGACACGCTCAATGGTTCTGGTACTAATCTTGAAAGCATCGCTGATAACTTGATCTTTCCATCCCCCATCTGGATGATTCACATCTGCTTTCAGCAGGATATGAGCGTGATTGATTTTGGCGGCGGCTTTACCCGTTTTAGTTAATTTTTCTAGACTTTGGCGTTCTTCAGGAGTCAGAGAGACTATGTATCGTTTTGCGGGCATAGCTTATATATTGCCGGAAATATATCTCCCAGTATCCGTCAAAATGTATTTGACAGACTACTAGTCTAGTTCGCGGTGCGAAACTAGTGAGACAATAAAGAAAAAATATTCTTAAAGCTTGAATGAAAAACATAAAATAGAGAGTGATAAAAGCAACGAAATAAATTGTATGAGAATTCAACTATTTGGAAAAAGAAAGTAATGTTAATGAAGTAAGTTATTGTCCGTCATCAAATGTTAGTTTAATTTGGTTAACATTCCCTAGCTTGAGAAACTAAACATCGACTGATAATGGTCAAATTATGTGCGATTACTCCCCAGCCCACCCAACGTTTAAATCCCATATCTCCTCTATACAAACAACGTTGGAAACCAAAGCACCGTTTCAAAAAACTAATACGTCCTTCTACACCGTTATGCCAATGACGACCTTTTCTAAAATTTCTCTTTCTTTCAGCTTGAATTCGTTGCTTACTTCTATAACCTCCTTTAGGTAATATGACTTGTTTTATTCCTAATGATTGGGCTCCCGTTTTCATTACTTTGAGAGTAAACACCTCTATCACTAGAAACTAGTTTAGGGGGATAGCCAAAATTTTCGAGCCTGTTGGTCGAGACTGGAAACTAATTGTTGAGTATCATGAGGGTTGCCCTTTAATACTCGATAATTACTCACAATTCCTCCATCAACTTCATCTAGCCACACCTTCTGCCCAAACTCTACATCTAGGTTAGGTTTGCCCCTACATATAATATCTGTATGCACTTCAAATATACTGACAATTTTCTCCGCAGCACTAACTTTTTCTTGAGCTAAAACTCTGCGGGATGCTTGCTCAACCACTTGTTCTATACGTAGGAGAAAAATTTTCGATTTTTGTAGTATTTTCTGCGATTTAACGGTATCCAAATTATCCAGAATTGACTTCAATTTTTGAGCTTGCTTAATTGCAGCTTTCGTGACTTCAATCAATTTCATGTAGGCTTGTTTTCTTTTTTGCTTTCCAGATTCATTTCTGGTTTTTGAGAGACTATCAATTTGTCTAGATATTCTTCTCGCTGTCCGATAACGATTGCGAAATATCCCCAAGTTCATAGTTTTGGAATTTGCTAAAATAATTGACTTTGATTGAGATAAAATGCGGCTAATAACCTTGACTCCATCCACTAACAAACTGTTATCATTTATGAAAATGAATATTAGTTACCACTACTGTACCATCTGTCCTCATCTTTCTCCCCTGAGTTATTTTTAACTGGGTGGCAATTTGAGTCAATCTTTGATTAATCTGCTTTAACGTTTTTTCACTCAAAGTATTCGCCCAACGGATCAATGTGCTTTTATTTGGCAAAGGATTAAAATATACTCGACAAAACTGCCTCAAAATTAAACTTTCTCTGACATTTTTAATTGTCTTTTCGAACCTATCCCACTAATGTCTAAAAGATGGTAATCTATAGCTTGTACATGAGGGGTGTATGGCTAAATGGCTGGACGTTTTGAAGGATTAAACGACCTTGAATGGAAATTGTTTGAGGATATTTTT
>JAESFM010000141.1_pt1 | contig 26279 bp, 26 predicted proteins | sample 9266171 | NCBI WGS metagenome assembly JAESFM01 (sample SAMN14505069, study PRJNA617099) | algae metagenome | isolation source: Hassallia sp. WJT32-NPBG1 and co-occurring heterotrophs from well developed... | place: USA: Mojave Desert, Joshua Tree National Park, California | collected 2006-06-22
GAACCGCAACTCACTATCGCCCGGCGAGGATAAGGGGAGCCACCTAACGCCCCTCCACACATGAAGCGCAACCTGTAGGACAGCGATACCCCATCAGACAAGCATTCTATGACACAGTAGTACTAGGCGCCCGTCCAACACCGGTTGACGGGCCGACACATGCCGGGGAATGGTCATGATGTAGGAAGCGCAAATCGCACCTGCAGCCGAGGGGAGACCGGCACCATGCCCGACAATCTGCCCGTACTTATCGTTGGCGCTGGTCCAGTTGGACTGGCAGCCGCTGCTGCCCTGCTGAGGCACGGCGTGCCTGTCACCATGCTGGAGGCGGGGGAGGCGCTCTCGGACGAGATGCGGGCCTCTACCTTTCATGCGCCGACCCTGGACCTGCTGGACGAATTCGGCGCCGCAGAACCGCTCATCGCCCAGGGCCTTGCCGCGCCTCGCCTGCAGTACCGCAGCCGCGCAGGAGGCATCATTGCCGAGTTCGACTTTGGCCTTCTCGCCGACGTCACGCGCCACCCCTACCGGCTGCAATGCGAGCAGTGGCGGCTGACCCACATCCTGCACGGACTACTGCAGGACCGGCCCGGCTTCGGGCTACACTTCGGCACTGCCGTTGCCGCTTGCAGCGACTACGGTGCTTACGCTGAGGTGGTGCTCGCAAGCGGCGAGCGGATCAGGGGCGCCTATGTAATCGGCGCCGACGGTGCACATAGTGCTGTTCGCCAAGCGGCCAGCATTGGCTTCAAAGGCTTTACGTGGCCCGAGCGCTTTTTGGTGCTCTCCACTCCTTTCGACATCACTGGGCTGATACCTGACCTCGCCCCCGTCAGCTACTTCGCCGATCCAGAGGAATGGTTTTTCCTTCTGCGCATTCCCGGCCTTTGGCGCGCCATGTTCCCGGTGCCGCCCGAGATCCCCGACGAAGCAACGCTGACCGACACCTATGCCCGCATTCGCCTTCGTCGGATTGTGCACGGGTGTGACGATTACCTGATCCGTCATCGCACCTTGTATCGCGTGCACCAGCGAGTGGCCGAGACGTTCCGGCGTGGCCGCGTCCTGCTTGCTGGCGATGCGGCGCACATCAACAACCCGCTCGGCGGCATGGGGCTGAACGGTGGCGTGCACGACGCCTGCAATTTGGCTCCAAAGCTCGCCGCGGTGTGGCACGGCGAGGCGCCCGAAGCGCTGCTTGACCGTTACGACCGGCAACGGCGCGGTGTGACCGTGGAGCACGTGCAGCGGCAGACAATCGCCAACAAACAAGGGCTGGAAGCGAGGGACCCTGAGGCGCAGCTGGCTTTCCAGGCACGGCTGACCGAGGCGGCATCCGATCCAACTCGAGCGCATGCCTGGCTGCTTAACGCGTCAATGATCAACAGCCTGCGGCGGGCTGAAGAGATTCAGTAAGCTCGGCTTGCTTGATCAGCCCGACTGGTTGTCTGCCGCGCCGTTGAGTTCTGCTGTCGCGGCGCGGAGATGATTGAGAAAGAGCTGCACGGGCGGGATTAGGCGGCGGCGGCGCAGGGTGGCCACCACGACGGGCACGGGCCGTCGGAGCGTGATGGGCAGTGTCCATAGGCCCCAGCGTTCGCCGTTGACTCGCAGCAGCGAGGCCGGCAGCGAAGTGACATAATTGCTACGTGCCAGCAGCTGCATGCGCAACTCCATGTTGTGCGTAGTCACAGCAGCTCTGGGTGGCTCCAGCCCTTCGGCCTTGAACGCCTCAACAACCAGCGCGCGGATGGCCGTATCGGGTGGACCCAAAAGCCAACGCGCTGACACCAAGTCACGCAAGGTCACGGCGGGTACTCGTGCCCAGGAACTCTGGGTTCCAGTCGCCACCAGGATTGGTTCGTTGAACAGCACCTCCGCCTGGATATCCGCACAGGCATCTAAGGCCGACATGCGGCCGAGGATCACGTCGAGCCGTCGCTCACGCAGCCCCTTGAATTCGAGCGCGCCAGTGTCGGCCTCCTCAACCGAGACAGTGAGTTGCGGGTGGTGTTGCTGCGCCCGCTGGATCGCGGCAGCCAAAAAACCGCCGGCGATGTAGGGACCGGACGCGCCAATCCGCACCTCGCCTGAGCCTGGATCACTGACAGATGTGGCTTCGCGCAGCGACTGATCCAGCAGGTCGAGCGCCTCGGCGGCGCGTGGCAGGAATTTATCGCCGATCGGCGTCATCGTCGCGCCACCCTGGCCGCGTTCCAGCAGCGGTTGGCCTACAGCGCGCTCCAAATCGGAGACGTGGTGCGATACGGCGGACTGGCTGATGCCAAGCTCATCGGCAGCGCGGCTCCAGCTGCCAGTTTGCATGACAGCCAGAGTGACACGCAAGTCGCGCAGGCGAACACCGCGGCTAGCGCTATCGTCGGGATCGAGTATTGGCGACATCATCAGGCCCTTTCGTTGCGGTTCGACTGTCGTCCTCTCGATGTTCCGAAATACAACTAATAGGGGTATGAGTATATAAAAACACTACCATCATACTTGCTGGGGTGTAAGCTCACAACCCGACGCAATAGCGTCTATGCACTTGTATGGAACACAGAGCACGTGAAACGGAGGGGTAGTCGTGTCCGGTCACCTCCCCAGACGAACGCTGCTCAGCGCAGCGCTGGCGACCACGTCGGTATTACGGCCAGGTCCCGTTCGGGCTGACGCCGTGTGGCCCGTCCGCCCCGTGCGGATAGTCGTGCCCTTCCCGCCCGGACAATCCATGGACGTGATGCCGCGCATCCTGGGCGAGGTACTGATGCGGCGACTGTCCTACCCATTCGTGTTTGAGAACAGGGCGGGAGGCGTCGGCGTGCCAGGCACGGAAGCCATGGTTCGCGCCACACCCGACGGGCACATGCTTGGCATCGGCGCGATGAGCACGCTGGCGGTTAACCCCGCCCTGATGCCGCAACTACCCTACGACCCGGAACGCGACCTGACTCCGGTAGCAGGGGTGTTTGCTGGCGCGCAGGCAGTGGTTGTTCACCCCTCTGTGCCGGCGCGAACCTTGTCTGATCTAGTGAACTGGCTGCGTGCCAACCCAGGTACGCGCTACGCCTCGGCTGGACCCGCCACAACGCCACACCTCGCGGCCGAGCTACTTGCGCGCCGGCTTGGTCTCGCCCTGGAGCACGTGGCCTACCGCGGCAGCGGCCCGGCAATGGCTGACTTGGTAGCTGGGGTGCTGCCGCTCATGGTGGACTCTGCTTCTAGCGCGCTGCCGCAGGCACGGGCTGGCCGGGTGCGGCTGCTGGCGGTCACCACAGCGCAGCGGGTGCCCGGCTGGCCTGAGACGCCGACGGTCACCGAGACGGTCAGCCCCGGCTTTGAGGTGGTGGGTTGGGGTGGGCTGGTCGCGCCCGCTGCCACACCGGCACGGCTTGTCGAGACGATCAACGCAGCGATCCAGGCCAGCCTGCGAGATCCAGTTCTGGTGGACCGCTTCGCAGAGTTCGGCGCGGTACCAACGCCTGGGACTGCAGGTGACTTCGCCGCCTTTGTGCGTGCCGAGACGGCGCGCTGGGGCGAACTGGTGCGGGTCATAGGGATCCGACTCGATGGTTAGCCGACCAGCGCCTTTATATCCGTTGCAGTTTCTGACTGTGGCGGCTGCGTCACAAGCGGGATGTCAGATTGCGTCGCTGTCCACAAAGGTAACGCCGGACCGGCCATCACTGCTTGGCAGAAAGACTACACCACCGTCTTCCAGGGCTTGGCGGATTGCGGTCAGGTTGTGGCGCATAGGGACCCGGACCCGTCGCTCGAAATCCTGGACGACAGGCCGCGACAGCTTCGCACGCGCAGCAAGGTCTTGCTGGCTCCATTGCAACGCCTCGCGCCCGGCCCGGCATTGCGCTGGCGTGATACCCGCATCACGCATTCGGTCCTTGCCACCGTCAGTTTGACGTGGCATTTTGTACAACGTTAAAGTTTTTGCCAATCGAAAGTGCGGAATGCATGTCGATAGGTAACATATCTCTTCTCTGGGTCATCCTGTGGCGCGGCGACGCTGCGATAAGCGTGCCTTTGCCCTGGTCAGCAGCGGGGTAGAGCAGTGAGCCCTACCCTCACCCTCGCTGCCATCCACGCGCTGGCCGCAGCCTGCGCTCCTAGCGTCGCGCCCGAGACCCTGGCCGCCATTGCCCGGGCTGAAAGCGGCCTGCGCACCCTCGCCATTCATGCCAACGACCCTGCCGGTGGCGCCATCCTGCCCGCGACACGGCAGGAGGCGATCGAGCGCGCTCATGCACTGCACCGCGCCGGCCGCTCCATCGACCTTGGCCTGATGCAGATCAACAACCGCAACCTCGGCTGGCTCGGCCTCTCGATCGAGGACGCCTTCGATCCCTGCCGCAACATTGCCGCCGGCGCGCGCGTGCTGACCAGCTTCAGTGGCTACAACACCGGCCACCCGCAGCGCGGCTTTGCCAATGGTTATGTCGCCCGCGTCCTCGCCGCAGGCGCTGGCAACGTCGCACAGGCTCCGGCGCCAGCCGCGACGCTGCCCCTTAATCCGCCCCCGCCTCGTCCCTCCACCCTCTCCCTCGGCCGCACGGTCCCAGGGCGGACGCTGACCTACGGCCGCTAACAGGAGCACTGCCATGCAGTCCTTCATTCTCGGCGTTCTGACTTTCATCCGCGGCGGCTGGGGCGTCAGCCTGATCACACTGGCGGTGATCTGCTGCTTCCTCGCCGCCGCTGCCCAGTTGCTGCCGCCGCGCGTCGGCTTCGTTGCCTTCGCCAGCGGGCTGATGGCCTGGCTCGCCTCCTTCCTGATCACCTCCTACATGCAGGCGGTCTAACCATGGTCGGCCCGGGGCGCGACACGCTGTTCCTCGCCTGCACCAGGCCGGCCATGCGCATGGGTCTGCCGATGGAGGCCTGGTACCTGCTGGTCTTCGGCACCGGCATCGGCGGCATGTATCTCGGCCATCCGCTCTACTGGCTGCTGGGCGGCCTCGCCTACCTGCCACTGCGGGCCGTCAGCAACCGGAACCCGAACTTCTTCCGTGAGTGGCGGGTGTGGCTGGACACCAAGGCTGCCGTTGCCGATGGCGTCCTGTGGTCCCTCCCGCCTGGCCGGCCACTCCGGGTACCGCGGGACCAGTCGGATGCGTAAGCCCCGCGCCGAACTCGCCTATTGGGTGCCGATCGAGGACACCTTGTCCCCAACTGCACGCCTGCTGCGCGGTGGCCATGTCTACGCTGCCTTCGAGGCAGACGGGCTGCAGGGCGACACCGCCGACGAGATCAGCATCAGCCGCTGCCATGCCGGCCTTAATACGGTGCTGCGCAACCTCCGCGACAGCCGTCTAGTCCTCAAGGTGGCCCTGGTCCGCAGCCAGGCCGACCCGGCCACCTGGCCGCACCAGCGCTGCACCATCCCCTTTATCGAGGATGTGCTGCATGCCTACCGCGACCGGCTGCTGGACCGGCGGCTGTACGAGAACCGGCTCTTCCTCACGCTGGAGTACCGCGCCACCGGAACCAGCACGGGCGGTCCAGGCACCGAGCAGACCATCCAGGAGCGCCTCGACCTGCTCGAGCGCGCCTGCATGCTGCTGCAGACCTCGCTTGTCGACTATGGTCTGCGCCGCCTCGGTCTGGTCGAGCGCGCGGTGCCGGGTGGCCGGCAGGTATTCGACGAGATGCTGGAGGCCGCGGCGCTCATCGCCACCGGCCTCTGGCGCCCGATCGGCATGACCCGCGGCCGCCCTGGCGACGTCGTGTTGGCCGAGGACGTGGTGCTGCACCACGAGCACCTCGAGATCCGCAGTCCCGGCAGCACCACCTACGCCGCCGTTGTGACCTTCAAGGAGTACCCCGCCCGGACCTATCCCGGCATCCTGAACGGCCTGCTGGCCGCGTCTTTCCGCTTCTCGCTGGTGCACAGCTTCCGCTTCATGGAGCCGGCCGAGGGTCAGGCGGTGATCACCCGCAAGCAGAACAAGATGGTCTGGGCCAACGACAAGGCGGCGAGCCAGATCGCCGGCCTCTCGCTGGCCGCCGACCAGTTGCAATCCGGCGACTTCGTCATGGGCGAGCACGCCATGACACTCTGCGTCTTTGCCGATCGCGCTGGCACCGGCTCAGCCCTGTACGACCGTCTCCTCGCCCGGGCCCAGGAGGCCGTAGCCCGCACCGGCCTGCCCGCCTATGCCCTCGACGTGTTCGACGGCGCGGTGCAGGCCGCCATCGGCCGGCCCGACAGCAACCCTCTCTCCGACGTGGTCAACGCCGCCTGGAAGCTGCTTGGCTCGACCGGCTGCACCGTGGCCCGCGAGAGCCGGGCCTTGATGGGGGCGTGGCTGTCCATGCTGCCCGGCAACGACAGGCTGCACCCGCGGTCCGGCGCGATCACCAGCCTCAACTTCGCAGGCTTCAACCCGCTGCTCGGCTATGCCTGCGGCCCGGCGCTGAGCCGCTGGGGCGAGCCGATCGCCATCACCGTCTCACCCGGAGGAACGCCCTACAACTATCATTGGTACGATGGCACCGGTGACAGCGCGGTAGGCAATACCCTGATCACCGGCTGGACCGGTTCGGGCAAGACCGGCACCACGGGCTTCCTGCAGATGTGCACCGTGGCCCGGGTCTGGGAGCGCGGCGGCGGCTGGATCGGCCTCGACCACAAGCGCGGCTGGAATGCCCTCACCCTGGCCATGGGTGGGTCCTACAGCATCCTGGGCGACGGCGAGCCCGCCTTCGCGCCGATGAAGGCGCTGGCGAATACGCCGCGCACCCGCGAGTTCCTCAACACCCTGCTGCGCGGCTGCATCCTGCAGGGCGGCGCTTACGAGATCACGCCAGAGGAGGAGTACCGGCTCGAGCTCGGCATTGCAACGGTGATGGACAACCCGCCGGAGCAGCGCTGGATCCGGGAGGTGCAGGCCTTCCTCGGCGATCACCCGGACGGCGCCGGTGCTCGTCTTCGCAAGTGGTGCTGGGGCGGCGATCTCGGCTGGGTGCTGGACGCCCCAGCTGACCGGGTGGACATAAGCCGCGACATCAACGGTTTCGACACCACGCGGCTGCTGGCCAATGAGCGGGCCCGCGGGCCGGCCATGTTCTACCTGTTCTTCCGCATCGAGCAGCGCCTCAACGGCAGCCCACTGCTGATCACCGTCGACGAGGGGTGGTACGTGCTGCTGGAGAGCACGGTCTTCGCGCCGGCGATGGAGAAGATCAGCCGGACCATCCGCAGCAAGAACGGCGTGTTGGTCTTCATCACGCAGTCGCCCGGCGATCCGGTGCGGGCCGGCATGGGCGCGGCGCTGGTCGAGCAGTTCCCCAACCAGATGCACTTCTCCAACCCAAAGGCCCGGCGGGAGGATTACCGCGCGCTTTCGCTGACTGACGGTGAGTTCGACGCGCTCATGGGCCTTCAGAAGGGCACAGGCGCCTTTCTGCTGCGCAAGGGTACCCACAGCAGCATCCAGTGCGTGCCGCTGGCCGGGCTCGACGATGCCCTCGCCATCCTCTCCGTCTCGGAGGCTAACCTCGAGGCGATCGACGGCATGGCGGAGGCGGACCGAGCCGACCCGATCCGCTTCCAGGCCGAGTTCCACCGCCGCCGCAAGGCCATCGCCGCCCGGCATAGCCGGGAACGGCAGCGCCTTCCCCAGGAGGAGATGTCATGAAGCGCCTCATCCTTACCAGCGCTGCCACCGCGGCGCTCTGCCTCGCCCATGGCCGGGCGGAGGCGCAGGTCGCGGTGGCCTGCGTGACCTGCCCGACCGAGGTGCAGGAAGCGCTGCGCTTTGGCAAGCAGTTGGCCGAATATGCCAACCATCTGCGCGAGTTGCAGGCGATCTACGCCCAGGCGAACGCCACCTACCAGGCCTTCACCAACATCCGCGACCTCGGCTCGGCGGTGGGCGCCCTGCAGATGGTCGGCATCAGCAATCCGCTGCCGATCAACCCCTATGCCGTGCAGTCGCTGATGAACGGCTCCGGCGGCACCCAAGGCATGATCGGCCAGATCGGCAACCTGTTCACCACCAACAGCCAGAACCTCGCGGTCTACCAGTGCAACAGCGGCGCCTGGATCTGCGGCGCCATGGAGCGGTTCCGCAACGGCGCCGCAGGCACCCAGGCCGCCTCGATGCAGCTCTACACCTCGGCGGCCGACCGGGCGCCGCAGATCACCGCCCTGCAGGCGCAGATTGCCGCGGCGCGCACGCCGGCCGAGCGCGAGGCGCTGACCGCCCAGCTCACGGCCGCCAACGCGCAATCCAGCAACCAACTGGTTCAGGCGATCGCGGTGCAGACCTTTGGCCAGCAGCAGATCGCCATGCGCGAGCAGCAGGGTACCGAGCGCCTGCAGCAGAGCATCGACGAGGAGCTGCAGCGCCTCCGCGCCAGGGGCTACGTCCAATGATCCCACGCGCGCTCAGTCTCGCCGTTCTGGCCTGCGCCACGCTGCCGGCGATGGCGCAATCGCCCTCGCCGTCACCGTCGGCAACCTGGTTCGCGGACAACCCCGGACCGCGCAACCGCATCCTGGATCTCTGCCGTGAGCATCCCGGTCCGGCCGAGCGTGATGATCGCTGCAAGGCAGCCTTTGAGGGTGCCGGTATCGCGGCGGCGCGCGAAGCACGTCGCAGCCCCGGAGATCTCACGCCGCCCACCTCGCTGAAGTACTGGATAGACAATCCCGAGGAACGTCGAGAGCACCTCGCCACCTGTAAACGTGTTCCGGCGGACGTGGCCGAGCGACTTTGGTGCACGCAGGCGCGGGAAGCGGAGCGCCAGGTTCGAGACGCCGAACGTCGTGCCGAGGAGCGCGAGCAGCAACCCACTCCACAGTCTCGCCCAACCCGGCCGCCTGGGAGAACGTAAGATGGATCTTCCCATTTTTGCCATGCTCTTTGAAGGAATTGGTCCACCGATTATACAGGCCGTAGACGCCATGGTAGCTGCACTGCAGGGCTGGATGCGGCCGGTTCTGGTCTCTGGTGTAGTGCTCTACGCCGTTGGCCGGATGATCTGGGCAACGTTGCGCGGAGACGGCAATCCATTTGGTGACTGCCTCGCCATTATGATTTCCGGCTCCATTTTCATCTACGCCGCGACCGAGGCTGCCGGCCTTGGGCCGCAGGCGCGCAACCTGCTGCTCAGCGGGCTGTCAAATGAAGTTGGTCGACAGGTCCTCGGCGCAGTAGAGAACCGCCAGCTTGGTGCCAATCTCTTTGACGACGCCCTGGCCCGCGCCTGGGCAGCCGGTCTCGACGTCTACAACAAGCTGCCGACCTTCTCGCTCAAGGCCTGGGCACTCGCCGTGCTAGTGGTCTTCTACTGGGTCTTCGCCTTCGGCTGCGTCGCGGTGGCCTTTTTCATCTGGTTGACTGCCTTCGTCATGGTGGCGCTGCTGGTGGGCTTCTGGCCTCTCGGCATCGGCCTGTTCGCTTTCCCCTGGACCCGCGGTCTCGCCTGGGGTTGGCTCCGTTCAGCATTCGCCAATGTCTTGTTGCAGATCCTGCTCATCGCCGTGCTGGCAGTCGTGCTTGGAGCGATCAGGCGCATCCTGGGCCTGGTAGCGATCAACCTTCAAAACGAGATCACCAATGTCGGGCGCCTGCTGCTGTCCGGCATCGTCTTCGGCCTGCTGGCATGGCTGGCCAAGCAGCTTCCGGGTCTCGCCGCGACGTGGGCGCATGGCTTCACCGGCTTTGGCCAAATGGCCTTCAGCCGCCTGCCGAGCTTTGGCGGCTCACCTTCATCGCCGCAGCTTCCGTCACAGGCAGTCGCACCAGACCTGACGCTGCCCGGTGCGCCGCAGCAGCTGCCGGTGCCGCACCCCATACCCCGCTCCACGCCACCGGGCCAGTCGCTCGGATAGCCGGAGGGACACCGTCATGCGTCTCGTCCTCGCCCTTGCCGCCGTCCTCGTCCTCACCGCCTGCAGCACCGGACCCGCGGCCCTGCCGAAGCCCGACGGCCAGGTGTTCCGCCTCAATGCCGAGCGCTGGCCCGCGACGGTGAACGACATCCCAGCCCGGACCGCCGCCCGATGAGCGCCGTTCAGTTCCTCGCCCGCCGGGCCGCGGCCGATCCCGTCCTGGCGGCCGACCGGGACGCGCATGTCGCTGCCGGGCAGGACCGCGCCGCCGCCATTGCCGAGACCAACCGCGCTATCCGCCGCACCGGCCTCTGGGTCGGCGGCATCGGCGCCCTGGTCGGCGTGCTCGGCATCACCGGCATGGTGGTCCTAGCACAGACCCTCGCCGGCGGCCCGGAGCGGGTCTTCATCGAGCGCGACCCGCGCAGCGGCGAGCTCGCCCAGTTGCCGCGACCGCTGGAAGCAGCCGCCCGGTTCACCGATGCCACCGTCCGGCAGCACCTGCGTATGGTGCTCGACCACTGCGAGGCCTACCTCTACCCGACCTACCTGCTCAATGCCCGGCGCTGCCAGCTCTTCCTCACGCCGCAGCAGCAGGCGGTGCATGCCCGCGAGGTCGAGCAGACCAACCCGGACAGCCCAATTGCCCGCTACGGCCGCGGCGGCTCGATCTCGGTCGCCGACCGGGTGACCTACGAACAGGTCGCCGCCGCGCGCGACGGCACGCAGGTCTGGGGCATGCGCTACGTCAAGGTCTTCGCCCGGCCGGGTCGGCCGATCGAGTGCCTGCCCTGGACCACGGTGGTGACCTTCCGCTGGCGGCCCGACCTGCGCATGGCCGACGAGCACCGGGTCATCAACCTCGGCGGCCTGCAGATCAGCGACCGCCGCAGCGGCCCCGATCCCGTCCGCAAGCCCGAGTGCTGACCATGCGCCCTATCGCCCCCGCCCTGATGGTCGCCACCGTCCTCGCCGCCGCGGCCCTGGCGCAGGGTGACCCGAATACACCGGCGGTCGCCGGCCCCAACCCCAACATGCGCATCGTGCCCTACCACCCGCATGCCCGGGTCCAGGTCATCGGCAATATCGGCCGCCCCACCGTGATCACCTTCCGCCCCGGCGAGGAGGTGATCCGGGTGATGATCGGCGACGGCGGCGACGGTGCCGAGCAGTCCTGGGAGGGCCCGAGCCCGCAGGAGGTGCAGGAGAGCCCGCTCGAGAACATCGTCTACCTCTACCCGCGCCGCCCCGGCTACACCGCCATCGCCATCATCACCCGCTCGCCCAAGGGCCAGCGGGCCTACCAGCTCGGAGCCCTGGCGCGAGGCGTGCCGCCCTGCGGCCGACTGGCCTGCGACGATCCGGAGGCCACTTATGGGTTGACCTTCACCTATCCCGACGATGAGCGGGCCGAGCGCGAGGCCGCTGCCAGGGCAGCCGCCGAGGCCCGACGCGCCCAGTGGGAGGCCGAGGCGCCGCTGCGTCAGGCCCGGGCCGAGGCGCTGCAGACCGCAGGTATGCGTGCCCGGCTCGAGACCGACGCCTTCGCCGGCGGGGCCTGCCGCAACTGGCAGTATGAGGCCGAGGCCAACGATGCCGGCCGCCAGCGCATCCTCCCCGACGCGGTGTCCGACAACGGCCAGGAGACGGTCTTTGTCTTCCGCGGCAACCGCGAGCTGCCCGCCTTCTACCGCCTCGCCGCAGACGGGGTGACCGAGGTGCCGGTCTTTCCGGTTCTGCGCGGCCCGGAGACGGTGGCCCTCCAGGCGGTCGCGCCGCAGTTCCGGCTGCGGCTCGGCCAGGCGGTGGTGCATGTCTACAACCGCCACCTGCTGCCGCCGGACTGCGTCGCCCAGACCGGCACCGTCAGCCCCGACGTGGCGCGCGTGCTCCGCCACCCGGCCCTGGCCCGCGAGGCGCCGCGCTGATGGCGGAGGAGCGCGACATCCCGACCCGGCTCGGCCGCTTCGGGCGCCCGGTCCGCTCCGGCCTCAGCGTCGCCGGACTGCTGGTGACCGGCGCGGCGGTGGTCGCCTTCGCGCTGCGCGGCGAGTTCAACCCGCCCGTCACGCCGCCGCAGACCGAGGCCGGTGCGGATACCATCACCCCGGGTGCGGCGATCACCCAGCCTGCCCTCCCTGCCGTGCAGCCGGCCGTTATGGCCATGCCGCAGCCGGGCCCGGCCGCGCCGGTGATGCCCGCCAACAATGCCCTGCTGCCGCAGGGCAATGCCCAGGGGCCGCGCCGCGTCACCAGCTTCGCTGCCAAGGCACAGCAGACCGGTCAGTCTGCTCAGCCCCCGCCCTCGCATGGGGGAGCGCCCGCATCGGCCAGCGGGGTGCCTGCTGCCGCTAGTCTTGCCACCGGCGTCGGCCGGCCGGAGGTGACCAGCGTCGCCTTTGCCGCGGGCGCCATGCCCGGCCTGCGCGCTGGCCCGGCGATCGACCTGACCTTCGTCATGCAGCCCGGCCTCTATCGCCTGATGCTGGCGGCGCCGATCAACAGCGAGCGTGGTGGCAGCTTCTTCGGCATCCTGCCCGAGGCCATCCGCTCCCCCGCCGGCGTGGTCCTCATGGAGCGCGGCAGCCGTCTCTGGGGCACTTACAAGAGCGAGGTCGGGCCCGGCCAGGAGCGCATCGTCTCCGCCGCCGCCTGGGGCCTCACCCCGCAGGGCGTGCCGGTGCCACTCGGCGACGCCGTGGTGGCCGACGGCACCGGCCGCGCCGGCATGCCGGGCACGGTCAACACCCATCTCTGGGCCCGATTCGGCGGCGCCATCACCTTGATGGTCACCCAGGGCGCCTTCCAGGCTGCCACCGCCGCGCTGCAGGCCTCGCTCACCCGCGGCACCGGCAACTCCTACATCAACCTGAACACCGCCAGCCTCGATGCCGCGCTTGGCGCGACGCTGCGCAACACCCTCAACATCCAGAGCACCGTGGACGTGCCGGCCGGGACGGAGATCGCCTTCATGCTCAACCAGCCGATCAGCTTCGCCGATGCCTACCGCCTCGCGCCGACGGGAGCGCGGTGATGGACCCCCTCCCCACCCCCGGCGCGCTGACGCTGCGCCGCCTGCTCGAGCCGTTCGCCGCCGCCATGGCGCTCGACGACACCCGCGAGATCGTCGTCACCCAGCCCGGTAGCTTCGGGGTTGAGGGCGACCAGGGCTGGACCTGGCATGGCGACGAGCGCCTGACGTACCGCTGGCTGGATGCACTCGGCCGCCTCGCCGGCCGGATGACCCACCAGGATCTGTCCGGCGCCTCGCCCGCCTGCTCCTCCCGCCTGCCGGGCGGCCAACGCATCACCATCAACATGCCGCCGATGATGCCGAAGGGGGTGATCCAGCTGACCATCCGGCAGCGCGCCAAGAGCTTCGATCCCAGCCTCGACTGGCTGGAGGCACGCGGCTGGTTCCGCTGGACCGAGGGTCACACGCATGGCGGCACGCCATTCCAGCCGGCGGAAGGCTGGACGGAATGGCTGCGCACGAAGGTCCGCGGCCGGGCCAACATCGTCCTGCTCGGCAGCATCGGCAGTTCCAAGACCACCGGCGCCGAGGCGCTCATCAAGGAGATCCCCGACTGGGAGCGCCTCGGCACGCTGGAGAGCACGCCCGAATGGGAGCTCGACCGGCGCAACTGGGCGCCGATCCGCTACGCCCAGGAGCGGCGGCCCGGCATCGGCTTGCCCACCGCCGAGGAGGCGCTGGAGATGGCGCTGCGCATGCGGCTCGACCGCGTGCTGTTCGGCGAGCTGCGCAATGCCGAGGCCTGGGCCTGGCTCCGCTCGCTGCAGACCGGCCTGCGCGGTGCCATCGCCACGGCGCATGGCCACCCGGGCTTTGAGGGGCTGTTCCGGGCCCTGCATCCGATGATCCGCCAGTCGCCGCACTCGGCGGCGATGGACGAGGCCACGCTGCGGGCCATGATCCACGCCAATATCGACGTGGTGCTGCACTGCGCCCGCGTGGACGAGGCCAATGCGGGCGTACCCTATCGGTGCCTGCACATCGAGGACGTGCGGGCGCCATGAACGCCGCCCTCAAGGCCTTGGCGGAGGCGACGCTCGGCACCGCCACGGTCGCCGCCGCCTGGAGCGCCGGCGCCTCCTGCGCCTTCCTCGGCGTCGCCGGCCTTTGGGGCCACCCGCTGGTCCCCACCACCGACTATCTTTGGGGCTGGTGGCGCTACCTGCCCTATGCCGGGCGCAACACCACCGTCACCTTAAGCCTCATCTTCAGCGCCGGCGCCGTCGCCGTGCCGCTGCTGAGCCTGGCGACCCTGGTCGCCCGCTGGCGCTGGCGCAGCATTGGCGGCCTGCGTGGCGTGGGGCAACGCCTGGGCCTCGGCCAGATCCGCCGCGCCAGCAGCAACAACCACGGCCAGGCCGACTGGATGGCCGAGGCGCGGATCGACAGCCTGTTCCCTCCGCACCCCCATCCCGAGATCGGCGGCGTGGTGGTGGGGGAGCGGAGCCGCGATGACCTGACGCCGGAGCATGGCCTCACCTTCAACCCCCGGGATACCGCCACCTGGGGCGTCCAGGGCCGCGGTTCGCTGATGTTCGACCACTGCGAACGGGGCACCACCCATTCGCTGATCATCGGCGGCGGCGGCACCTACAAGTCCACCACCCTGACCACCACCCTGCTGCACTGGCGACCGAGCGCGGTCATCCTCGACCCCGCCCGCGAATTGCACGCCAAGCTGGGCCAGGCACTGGCCGACAGCGGCAAGACCGTCCTCCGGCTCGACCTTGGTGCCGCCGGGCCGAACGTGCTGGACGCCATCGACCTCGCCTCGCCCGAAGGTCGCCTGATGGCCGACAGCCGCCTGCGTGGTGTCGCCAGCCGCGTCATCGGCCCGATGCCCAAGGACGACAGCGGCAATGCCGGCCGCTTCAAGCGGTGGGGCCGCGCCATCGTGCTCGCCCTGCTGGCCGACCTGGTCCACCGCGACGACATCCCCACCGGCTGCAAGACCCTGCGCGAGCTGCGCCGTGGCCTCGACGTCCCGACCGAGCGGCTGCGCGACCGGCTGCGCGGCGTCTATGAGCGGTCGCCCTCCGGCCTTGCCCGCAGCATGGCGGCGAACGTCATGGACCTGCCGGACGAAACCTGGGGCGGCGCCGTGGGCAACGCCATGGACGACACCGAGTGGCTGGCGACCGAGGCCTACGCCGCCCTGGTCTCCGGCGATGCGCTCCGGATGCGCGACATCGTGCGCGGACGGCACGCCATCTTCGTGCAGATCCCGCAGGAGGTCCTTCAGGTCACGCCGAGCCTGGCCCGCGTCCTCATCGGCGGCCTGCTCGACGCGGTGCTGGCCCAGGAAGGCCGGGTGGTCGGCCGGGTCGGCTTCTTCGTCGACGAGGCGGTGCTGCTCGGTCCCGAGCCGTCGCTCAAGCTCGCCCGCGACCAGGGCCGCAAGTCCAAGGTCACGCTGCAGCTGTTCTACCAGAGCGAAGGCCAGATCGAGGATGTCTGGGGCAAGGCGCAGAAGGACGCCTGGTTCGATGGCGTCAGCTTCCGCAGCTACACCCGTGTCCAGAACGTCAACACCGCCCGCGACCTCGTCACCGCGCTCGGTACCTTTGGCGCCAGGGCCGAGAGCCGGAGCAACAGCGTCGGCAGCAGCGGGCGGCCACTGGAATGGGCCTCGCGCCAGCGCAGCGACAGCGCGCAAGAAAGCGAGCTGGCGCGCGAACTGATGAAGCCTCACGAGTTGCTGCAGGAGATGCGGGCCAACGAGCGCATCACCATCGTCGCCAATGACCGCCCCATCCGGCACGTCAGCGCCATCGACTTCTGCCGCCCGGAGATCACCGCCCGCCTGGGCCAGACCGACTACCAGGCACGCTTTGCGAGCGAGGACCTGGAGGACGTCGCATGACCCCGTCTGCCTTGCTGGTGGCCGGCCTCGCCGGCCTGGCCTCCAGCTCGCTCGGTGCCGCTATCCTGCTCGCCATCGACCGCGCCCATTTCAGGCACCGGCCTTCCTGCGGCCAGCTGGTGTTCCGCAGCTATGGCCGCTGGTTGGTGTTCCGGAGTGCCGCCGCCGTCCTGCGGCCAGTTGGCGCCCTGCTGCTGTTCAACGGGGCGGTGCTGCTGCTCGCCGTGCTGAACGCACCCCCTGAGGCCTGGAATTTCAGTCGCGCGGCCGCACCCGCCGGCTGGAAGGCAGCGGCGCATGACTGAGGGCACGACGGGCTGGCCCGGCAACGGCGATCTCTACACCCTGCTCGAGGAGGGCGTCGGCGTGATCCACGCCCTGCGGGCCGAGCAGGCCGGGCAGCACCGGGAGATCGCTTCCCTGGAGCTGGCGATCGCCGCGCTGACCGCGGTGATCGGCGAGCTGGTCGCGGCGCGCCGCGCCGACCATGAGGTGCTGAGCCGGATCCTGGAGGCCTGCACCCGCGAGGCCAGCGGCGAGCTGCCGGAGGCGATCCGGCACATGGCAGCGGTGATCGCGGCTCTCGGCATCGACGTGAAGACCATCCTGGCCGCGGTGGGACCGCGGCCACCGCCGGGCTAGCCGGCCATGGTCTGCACCTACCGCACCTTCGCGCCCGGGGCCCGGCAGGAGGCGGCGGCCTATGCGGCGCACCTGCTGGAGAAGACCCTGGCCTCGGACCGCATGGCGCAGGCGGTCTACTACACCCAGGGGCAGGCGCCGCCGGCCGACCGGGCGGATGCCATGGGGTCGATCCCATTGGTCCGCGCCGACCTTGATCCCGCGCTCGCCGCGGCGCTCGGCCTCCAAGCGAACGCCGTCCTCGCCCCCGAGCAGCTGGCCCATGTGCTGGGCGGTCGGCAGGCGGACGGCGAGGAGATCGGTCACCGCAGCAACCAGCATCACGCCGTCCGCAGCTACGAGGACGCGGAGGGCCATGCCATCCGGCACCGCGTGGCCGGCATGGACCTGACCTTCTCGGCCCCGAAGAGCCTGTCGGTCGCCTGGGCCATGGCTGCGACGGATGCCGAGCGGTGGTCGCTGCTGCAGGCGCACCGCGACGCGGTGACCGATGCCCTGCACTATGTCGAGCGCGAGATCGCGCAGGCGGGGTTCGGCGACGGCCATCGGCAGGGCGGGCATGAGCCGGGCCGGCTCGCCTGGATCACGATCGAGCACTTCACGGCACGGCCGACCGTCGAGATCACCCGGCCGGACCCGCTGACCGGGGTGGTGGGGACGGAGCTCTACGCCGTCCAGGCCGGCGACCGGGTGCGGGGCGACCCGCAGCTGCACACCCACACGATCGTGCCGAACCTGATGGTGACGGAGAGCGGCCGGCTGGTGGCGGTGAACCGCGACGGCCTCGCCGGCCGCATCCATGAGTTCGGCGCGGTCTACCACGCCATGCTGGCGACCCACCTGCGGCGCCTCGGCGTCGAGGTCAGGCTGTGCGAGCGCACCCTGACCGCCCGGCTGCCGGCCATCCCCGAGGCAGTGTGCGAGGCGTTCTCGCACCGGAGCAAGAACGGCGCCGCCGCGGCGCGGGCCTTCGCCGCCGAGGCCGGGCTGGACTGGGACAGCCTGGACGCCGAACGCAAGGTGGCGCTGCTCAAGTCCGGCACGCAGAACCACAAGCTGCCGAAGGACTTCGCGCTCACCCCGGAGGGGCAGGCCTTCGGACGGGCGGCGCGGCGGGACGACCTCGCCGACTTCGCGGCTTGGGCGGCGCAGGCGGCCCGGATAGGCTTCCGGCACGAAACCGTCATCACCACGAGGCCGGCGGACCCCGAGGCGGATGCCGCCGAGCGGGCCAAGGCGGGGTGGTGGGCGGCGCTGCCAGTGCTCGAGCGCGAGCTGGACGCGCGGGCGGTGATCAAGGTCGCGGACGCGCGGATCGCCGCGGCGCGCGGCCTGATTGCCTCGGGCGCAGCCGAGACGGCGGACGTGGACCGGGTGCTGGCGCGGCTGGCCAGCCAGGGAGTGCGGCAGCAGGGGCGGTGGACGGAGGTGCTGGCGCCGGCCGGGACCGACAACCCACAGGCCCGCCTCACGACCGGGCTGCACCGCGACCAGGAGGCCGAGGTGATCCGTCGGGTGCGAGCGGCGGCGCAGGATCTACGATTCGCCCTCTCACCGGAGGCGCTGCGGGCGGTCACGGCGGGGCAGGACTTCAGCACCAAGATCGGTCGCGAGCAGAAGCGCGCCATCGGCAAGGTGGGCGTCGGCGGCGCCGTCTCACTGTTCATCGGCGTCGGCGGCAGTGGCAAGACCACCCGGGTCCTGCCGCCCCTGGTCACCGCCTACCGGCAGCAGGGCCGTGAGGTCTGGGGGATTGCTCAGGCCTGGGAGCAGGGCAACCGGCTGGCCGAGGCCGGCATCGACCCGCTGCGGACCTTCGCCCTCAAGCCCTTCCTCGACGGATTGCGGGACGGCTCGGACCGGCCGCTGTCGGTCCGGCGCGGCGCCGTCGTCGTGGTCGACGAGTTCAGCCAGATCGGCACGCGGGAGCTGCTGGACCTGCTGCGGGCGCAACAGCGGCACGAGTTCAAGCTCATCCTGACCGGCGACGAGCGGCAGTGCCAGAGCATCGAGGCCGGGCCGATCATCACGCTTCTGGCCGAGGCTCTGGGGCCGTGCGAGATCCCCGAGATCCTCACCATCATGCGGCAGGCGACGGCGCGGGAGCAGCAGATCGCCACGCTGTTCCGCGGCGAACGCGGCGACGGCCCGGCGGAGCGGCTGGCCGCGGTCACCCGTGCAGTCGAGATGAAGCGCGAGGACGGCACCGCCGAGCTGGTCCCCGGCGGCCGGGAGGAGGTCATCCGGCGCGCGGCCGAGGCTTTCATTGCGGCCTGCAGCCGGGCCGCGAGCGATCCCGACTACCGGGTCACGGTCTCGGCGCCGACCAACGCCGACGCGCACGAGATCAGCCTGGCGATCCGGGCGCTGCGGCGCGAGGCCGGCCAGGTCGAGCGGGATGCCGTTGTCGTGGAGGCCATGGACGGCGCCGGGCGGTCCTACGGCATGGCCATCGCCCCGGGCGACCGCATCCGGCTCTACCGGCGGACCTATGCGCGGTTCCGGGACGCGAAGGGGATCGAGCGCAGCGCTATCGCCGGCAACAACGGCACGGTGCTGACCGTGCGGCGGGTGGTGGACGAGCGGGTCCGCCTCGGCAAGCGGGTCGAGCACCGGGCCGGGCTGGAGATCGTGACGCCCGGCGGCAAGCTGGGCTTCATCGCCTGGGAGAGGCTGCGGGCCCAGGGCTCGACCCGGCTGCACATCGCCTATGGCGACTGCAGGACCACCGACAGCAGCCAGGGGCTGACCTCGGACGAGCACATCAACGCCCTGCCGGGCGGCTCGCGCACGGTGCAGGGCTTCAAGAACTATGTCGCCTCCAGCCGCCATCGGGTGCGCTCGCTGCTGCTGAGCAGCGCCGGAGCAGAGCTGCGCCAGGTGGACGAGGCGCGGCCGGGCGGGGTGCCGGTGCCGCCGGGCTGGACCAGCCGCGAGCGCGAGGCCTGGGACAACCTGATCGCCAACATCGCCCGCCAACCGGTCAAGGAGACGGCGCGGCAGCTGCTGGCGGGAGCGGTGCAGGACAGCCGGCAGTCCGTCCGCATGCTGCAGCGGCACCTGCGTGCGGCCGAGGCGCGGGAGCGTGCGGGCCTGGCGCCGACCACGCTGCGGGAGAGGCTGGACCAGGCACAGGCGGCGGGGCAGCTGGCGCTGACGCTCAGTGGAGCAGCAGAGGACATCCGCGTCGCAGCCGAGGTCGTACGGAACGCCACGCCGGCCGCCACGCCCACGGCCGGCCGCTCGGCCGTACCCGGGCCGCAGCCGACGGCATCGAGGCCCAACACCGCTCCGCCGCGCCCGGCACGTCCGCGCACCCGCGTGGTGCTCGGCGAGATCGAGGCGCAGCAGCAGTTCGCCGAGGCGCTGCGGTCGGCGGGGCTGAAGTTGTCCGGCCTGCCGGTCATGGACGGCCAGCGCCACTATGTGCCGGTCGAAGGCAACCGCGGCCGGCAGCGGTCCGGCGCCTACATGGGTTTCTACGACGGCGGCGTACCGAACGGCATCCTCTGGAACTACAAGGCCGGCACTCGCCAGACCTGGAAGGCGACCGGCGGGACAGTACCGCTTTCGCCGGCGGAGCATCGCCGCCTGGCCGAGGTGGCCGCGGCATCGCGGGCCGCCGCCCAGGCGGCGCAGCGGGCGCGCGAGGACGCCGGCGCCCAGCGCACGGCCTGGCTGTTGGAGGGCACGCGCCCGGCGACGCCAGCCAATGCCTACCTGCGCCGCAAGGGCGTCTCCGAGGTACCTCCCGGGCTGCGCGAGGATCTCCGTGGCAACCTGGTGATCCCGTTGCGCGACACCGCCGGCGCGCTCCGCAACATGCAGACTATCCTGGCCCCCCCCCCCGAAGGACGGTACCAACAAGCTCTACCAGGAGGGCGCGCAGAAGAGTGGCACGGGCTTCCGCATCGGCATGCTGCAGCCGGGTGTACCGCTCGGCATTGCCGAGGGCTTCGCCACCGCTTGGAGCGCCCATGCGGCATCGCGCCTGCCGGTCGTGGTTGGGCTGGACACCAGCAACCTGAAGCCCCTGGCTGAAGCCATTCGGCGGGTCGAGCCGGACCGTCGGTTGGTATTCTTTGCGGACAACGACCACCACCTGCCGGCGCGCCCGACGCCGCTGCCGAATGCCGGCCTAGAGAAGGCCAAGGCGGCCGCCGACGCGGTCGGCAACGCCATGGTGGTCGCGCCGCCGCTCGATCCGGCGCGGCACGCCGCCGGCCAGGGCACCGATTGGAACGACCACCACCAGACGCATGGGCTGGCGGCGACCAGGACTGCCATCGAGGCGGCGTTGCGGAACGGCGCCGCCCAGGCAGCAGTCGGCAGCGGCCCGGAACAGGGTGTGCCGGATGGGCCGGCGCAGGCGCAGCGGGCGCGCCAGGACCAGGGCCCGCGCAGGGAGCCTCCGATGACCGAGAGGAAGATCCACAAAGCCAATTCCGAGGTCCGCCACGACCGGCAGCGCGAGGTCGATGTGTGGCGCGACCGCGAGGAGGCCGGCCGTGCCGCGCGGAACGCGGAGCCGCCCCGTTCGGCACAAGGCGTCGCTGGCACGGACGACAGCCCATCCCCCAAGGCCGGCGCCCGGATGCGTCAGGCGCCCGGCGCCTGATCGGGCGGGACCGGGCCTAGTGCATCCCCTGGCGCATCCGGGCTGCGGCCTCGGCGGGCGAGCCGAGGAAGACCTCCTCCTCGCCGTCGCTGAGACGGGCGATGGCGACCACCTCGCCGCGCCGCAGGCGATCGCGCAACCGTCCGAGGATCTCGGCCCGGATTGCTGCTGGCAGGGGAGCACCGGGGTCGTCGCTGTCCACCAGGTCGAGGCCGCGGGCAGCAGTTTCGGGATCGAGGTGGTGCCAGGCGGTGGTGATCATCATGGCCTCCGGAGCGACACGACGGGGGCGATTCTAGTCGCCTTCCCCCTGTCGTGTCGCTGCCTTCCAACGCGGCGGGACAGTGATGCGAAGCATCACTTGGTCTGTCAGACCCCATTGCAGCTACGCGGTGCGGCGTTTCCGACGCGGACGCGTACGGCAACGCCGAATTCCTGGATGCGAATGGGACACGCCTGTGACGCGGACCTGACGCGATGCGTGTCGCGGTGCGGAGCGACGCCATGAGCACCGGCAGGATTGCGGGGGAACCCACTCACGAAGCCGCTGGCACACAGGTTGGGGACGCCGATCCCTTGCTCGCGCAGATGCGGGATGCGGTGCGCACCGGAGGAGGCCGGCGGTCGAGGCTGTCCGTCTGGATGGCGGAGCGTGAGAGCGAAATCGCCGGGATGATCGCGGCCTACGGCGCCGACTGGGAAACCTGGGCAAAGCTCTGGGTCGCCAGCGGGCTGCTGGGAGCGCCCAAGGGATGGGGCGTCGACGGACCTGCCGGCGCGGCGGCACGGCGACGGGCAGCGGAAACCGCGCGGCAAACCTGGTTGCGGGTGCGCCGACGCAGGCAATCCGTCCGAAGGGCGGCCAAGTCCAAGGCCACCGCAATGCAGGCCGACGCCACCTCAGCAGGCAATGGCGACAGTGATGGCATGCGGGGATTGCGGCCGGGGGACGAGGAGGCTGCCCGGCGACGGCTGGCGGCGCTGGACCGCGAGATGCGGGAGCGCAGCCGCTGAGCAGGGGGCTCAATTTCGGCTGGCTGCGGGATGGCTAGGCTTGAGGGACGGGTGGCGGATCAGGGCAGGAGGCGGCGATGGCAGGCGGACAGGCAGCGGTGCGGCGGGCGGCGGTGGGCAAGAAGCTGGTGGTGCGGTTCGGCCGCGGCCGGTTGGGTGGGACCACCTACCTCGACGCCCTGGCGCAGCGCGCCGCGCAGGCTGGGCGGGCGGTGATCCTGGTAGACGCCGACGTGCGCAACCCATCGCTGTCGCGGCTCTACCCGGCGGCGCGGGTGCCGGCCGGCGGCTCGCCGGAGGATTTCGCCGAGATGATGACCGAGGTGCTGGGCGAACTGTCAGACCATCCCGGCCCGGTCTCGGCGCTGGTGGATATCGGCGGCGGCCAGGACCGCGCCATGGCGGACTTCATCCGCGACCTGAACCTGGTCGGGTTCTGCCAGGAGAGCGGGGTCCAGGCGGTCGGCACCTACATGCTCGGGCCGCACCCGGACGACCTGGCGCACGCGCTGTAGGTGCGCGATGCCGGGCTGCTAGATGGCGGCAGCACGATCCTTGTGCTGAGCGAAGCGGTGGTGAAGCGCGGGCAGACCCCGGAAGCGGCCTTCGCGCCGCTGCGCCGGGAGCCCGCCTTCGTCGCGTGGGTCGAGGGCGGGGCGCTGCCAGTTCCGGTGCGCAACCTGGCCTGCCTGGAGAAGGTGCGGAGCCTCGGCTTCAGCCTGGGGGAGGCCATGACGGGCAAAGCCGGCGAGGATGGCAAGCCGCTCGGCCCGGTCGAACGCTTCCAGATCAAGGATTGGTTCCGCGGCTTCGAGGCGCGCCACGCCGATGCCGATGCGCTGGACCTGCTGCCGTGAGTGGCGTGACGGCCGGGCAGGTGGCGGCGCTCTGCGACGAGGCCGGGATGGGCGAGGGCGATCCGCTGCGCGCCAGCATGGTCAGCCTCGCCTGCTCGGCGGATGACCTCCGTGCTGCGGCGGACCGGATCGGCCGGGAGGCGGCAGGCCGCGCCGCCACAGCCGCGGTGGCCGAGTGCCGATCGCAGATGGCGCGGGTCGCCCGCGAGGTGTCCTGGATCAGGCGGCTGGCGGTGGCCGGGCTGGTGCTGTGTGCGGCCGGCGGCGGCTGGTGGGCCGGGCAGCGCATGCCGCAGCCGACGCCGCTGGGGCGGCTGACACCGGCGCAGGCCGAGACGGTGCGCTGGAACGACCTCGGCGCGCTGCTGGCGGGTTGCCGGCAGGGGACGCCGCAGGGTGGCCGGGAGTGGTGCGGCTTCACGCATGGCTGGTGGCTGTCGCCGCCGCCGCCGCCGAAGGGAAGGACGGGATGATGCACAGGCATGACGCCCCCGCGCGGGGCAGGTGGACGGCTGGAACGATGCTCTGCGACGGGGCCGCCGGTGCCCTCGCCGCCTGGCAGGCAATGACCATGACCGGTCCGGCCGTGCCTGGCCCGGCCAGTTCGGTGCCGGTTGCCCCTTCCCAGTCAGCGGTCAGCGCCTGGCACGGCATGACGATGACGCAGCCGAGCGCGCAGCCGGCGCCGCTTCTGGCCGGGCCGGCGTGGCAGCCAGGCACGGCCGGCGGCTTCGCGGTGGGCAATTCCACCGCCGGTGCAGGCGCCTGGGGCACCCCAGTCGCGGGCCACTATGCCGGCATGGGGCCGGCGACCACCCCGCTGCTCGACAACCCGACACAATTGCCGGCCCTGCCGCCGGCGAGGAATGTGTCGAGCACGGCAACAAGCCCTCCATTGCCGCTCACCGACGAGCAGGCGCTGACCCTCGCTGGCTACGATCCGTCGCTGTCACCGCAGGTGCCACCGTCACGGCCGAGCGATAGCCGCGGCCTCACCGTGGACGAGAAGCGCTTCGTGCAGGGCAACCCATTGTTGTCCGCCGCCTACAGCCAGGGGCAACCGATCGCGCCGCGACTGGCCGAGGCTGGCTATGTCCAGCCGGCCGGCGACCGTGGCGCCAAGCCGGGCGTGCGTCTCGACGGCTCGCGGATCCAGGTGACGGAGAGCTTCGATGCCGGCCAGGGGCTGTTCTCTCGCGCCTGGGGACCTGGCGTCGACACCAGCGTGCCGGGCCAGCTGACGATCTGGCGTGTGGTTCAGGACGGAAAGGAGATCGACAGCGGCAGCATGCTGCCGCCCACCGGGGCGACGGCCGGCTATGGCTACGGGCTCTACACCTTCGACCTGTCGATGGTCGGAAACGCCCCGGGTCCCTACGCGCTGCTTTGGCCCTCGACCGATGTCTGGCCGGGACCGGAGATGGACCTGGTCGAGCGTCTGGCTGGTGGGGGGCTGTACTCGACGCTGCACTGGAAGGACGAGGACGGCTCGGCCGCAGGGGCGAACGGCTTCAGCAGTATCGGCCTCGGGGATACGCGCGGGAATGACCGGCACACCTACCAATACCTGTGGGAGCCGGGACGGCTGACGGTGTTGGTGGATAGGCAAACCATGGGCAGCTTCACCAACAACGTGCCGCGCTCCGCCGTCGACGGCGGGGAGAACGCGGCCCCCGGCATCGGCATGCAGACCTGGCGGTCGCAAGGCGACCAGGTGCCGTGCTCCGGCATCTGCCGTGACACGAGCATCACGATCTACGGCTTTTCCTACGAAGGGCAGTAGACCGCACGCGGCCCGTCGCCCGGGCTACCTGGCGAGCGGGCGTTAGGCGCCGGAGTCCAGCGGCGCCGGTGCCGGACGCCATCCCACCGGCAGGGGCAATGCGGCGTGCAGCACCGCAAGCGTTTCCAGCAGTGCGGCTTTCTCATCGTCCAAGGGGCAAGCGTGGCGAACTGAAGCTCGTGGCGCCGGACTTTGTCGAGGCCGTCCGGAATCTGCGAGCCGCCACATTGCCGGCCCTGCTGAACATCTTTCCGGTGGAATGGTCCGCGCTAGCGAGCGTGGTGTCCTCGCGTGACCCGTGGCCAAGGCCGGCCTGCCGGGACCGCCAAGCCTGCCCGGTTGACCGCGGCGCGCCGAAGCATACCGTCTGCTTAAAGGCCGCAAGGCGGGTGACGAACGCGAGGGTCCTGCAGCCACGAAGCGCGAACGCTCAAAGAATCTCGATGGCCGCGGTGATGGGCATCACCATCCTGGACCGGCCCTGCTGGCTGCAGCAGCTGCAACTCACGTCTTTTGCCGCCGAGCCAAACCACCGATGCGCGGGGAGGTAGCGATGACGAGGAACACGATCAACACCGGCCGAAGCTGGAATGCACCGGCCGGCGGAACGCGCCGCGCTTTGCTGGGCGTCGCGGGCGCGGCCTGCGCCGCGGCGAACGCACGCGCCCAGCGCCCCGCTTGGCCGACGCAGCCGATCCGCTTCATCGGGATATTCCCGCCCGGCGGTGGGACCGACATCCTCGCGCGCATCTGGTGCAACCGGATGGCCGAGATCACCGGCCAGTCCTTCGTTGTCGAGAACCGCTCGGGGTCAGGCGGAAATGTGGGCACGGAGGCGATCGCGCGTGCCACCCCGGACGGCAACACGATCGGGCTCGCCTCGGTCTCCTCACTCTCGATCGCGCCCAGCCTCTACCCTCGGCTGCCCTACGACGTGGAGCGCGACTTCTCCTACATCTGCGGCCTGTGGCAGTTGCCGAACCTGCTCATCGTGCGCCACGGCATCCTGGCGCACAGCGTACCCGAGCTGATCGCGCTCTGCCGGCGCGAGCCCGGCCGGTACAGCTTCGGGAGCTCGGGAGCCGGTACCACGCTCCACATCGCGGACGAAATGTTCAAGCACATGGGCCAAGTGAACATCCTCCACGTGCCCTACCGCGGCGGCGCGCAGGCCTACAACGACCTTCTGGGCGGCCGCGTCGACATGGTCTTCGGCAACATCCCCGAGGCGCTGCGTCTGTCGCGCGAGGGGCAGGTGCGGCCGCTGGCTGTTACGGGGGCGGTTCGCAGCCCTCAGGCGCCTGAGCTACCGACCTTGGGTGAGTTCCTGCCGGGATATGAGATCAACTCGTGGGGCGGCGTGCTCGGCCCGCGGGCATCCAGCCGGCGATCATCGAGCGGATCGCCGAGGTCGGACGCGAGGCGGTCGAGAGCGCCGAAGTACGCCGCCGCTTCGAAGATGCCGGTGCCACAGTGTGGTCGACACCACCTAGGGGCCTCACAGAGTTCCGTCGCGAGAATGAGGCGCGCTTCGCACCGCTGGTCCGGGCCTCGGGCGCGCGGGTGGAGTGAACACCGGTAGGAACGTCGCTTCCGAAACCTCGACCCGCCGCCTCAA